>Ga0164243_10001489_pt1 | contig 39598 bp, 32 predicted proteins | sample OricompcompostOP_FD_108781 | JGI IMG/M metagenome (GOLD analysis project Ga0164243, IMG submission 108781) | Organic Plus compost microbial communities from Emeryville, California, USA - Original compost - Organic plus compost (OP) | ecosystem: Engineered > Solid waste > Mixed feedstock >... | reverse complement strand
TGCATGGCGTGACCGACACGGTCGGCGACGTGGTTTCGGGCGTGACGGACGGGCTTGGCGACACGCTGGGCGGCGTGACGGATGCGCTCGGCGACGTCACATCCGGCCTGACCGCCGGGCTTGGCGACACGGTGCATGGCGTGACCGACACGGTCGGCGACGTGGTTTCGGGCGTGACGGACGGGCTTGGCGACACGCTGGGCGGCGTGACCAACGTCGTTTCCGGCTCTGTCGGGGGACTAGAGAATATGCTCAGCGGTGTGATGACATCTCAAGGGCCGATTCTTGGAGGCTCCGACGTAGGTTCAACCGATATCGTCCTTAACTTCAGCGTTCAAGAAAGCGGGATGCCCACCAGTTCTATAGGCCAGGCTCTAACCGACATATTCGATGCAGCACACGATGCGCTCGGAAACATGGATGGAATCTTCGGCTCACTCGTTCCCGATCTAACGTTCCTAGGACAATCACTTGTGTACACGGAAGAGCATCATGATCTCTCAAATTCACACGGATCACTTTTGAATGGTTTCCTGTAAAATTATTTAAAAATATGGTAAATTCACTCCACAATATCTCTAGGTATGTTAATTAATAGGGTTCGAATTGATTGACACTTTTGGTTGCGTGTGACAGCTTTTGGGAGCGTGGAAAAATCAATCTGCGCTGTTTTAACAGACTGGAGCAGGAACATGTTTAATGGACTTTTGGGTGGGATCTTGTCGCCCGTCAGCGGGCTTCTCGGAGGCGTAACCGACACGGCGGAAAGCGTCGTTGGTGCCGTTAACGATCTCGGTGACAGTCTGTCCCCTGGGTTTTCCAGCGCGTTCACGTTGACCGGCAATCTTCTTGGTGAGTCGGGTGTTGCTGGCGACCTCGTCCATAATCTTGGCGAGCTCGATGTGGCTGGCGCCGTTGCGGACGTCTACTCTGACGTCATCGGTCCGGGCGGTGTGATCAACAATCTCGGCGAAGGACATGGTCTCGGTATCGAAGGCCTTCTCGGAACGGCGCTTGGCACGGTCGATGGGCTTGGCGACGGTCTGCTGGGCGGCGTCCTCGGATAACGACTGTTTATAAGGCATAATAGGAAATCTGGGCGCTTCCGCGCCCAGTTTTTTGCGATGGCGTTCCATCCGGCCGTAAGCGGGACCGGGGAACGCCGCAGTCTCCGTATTCTGGATGTAGGTGAACTGGATGTTCGGCGAGATCGCCTTGACGCTCGCGTCATAACCCAGTTCGGAGAGTACGCTCTGCAGGTAGGTGCCGACGGCGCGCGAAGTCGCGTTGTCCTCGGCGATCACGGTGACCTTCTGGCCCTTGGTGCCGCTTTCCTCGACCAGTTGGACGCCTCGAAGAACCTCCGGATTTTGGCGGGCCACCGATTTCGGCGGGATCGATGCGATTATGAAGCAGGCCGATATTGCATTTTCGCGGGCGGAAACGGTTTTCGCCCGGCTGCGGTTCATGCCGATGCCGCTTGCTTCTCGTGCCAGACATAGGGGGTGATGTTATAGGCAAGGTTGGCCATTCCGATCTTCATCGTCGCCCTGGCGATGCCGATGGTTCTGACGAACAGGCCCATGCGGGACTTCAGGTGAGCGAAGACGTGCTCAATGCGGGATCGGACCTTTGATCGCCGCCCATTGGCCCGCGCTGTTGCCTCGCTCATTGGCCGACCCTTCGGCTTCTTCTGGTGGATGTCGGAGACGAAGCCGTTCCTGTCGAGCCACGCTTCATTCTTCTTCGACCGATACGCCGTGTCGGCCCACACTGTTGATCCGATGTTCGGCCGCTTCACCACGTTACGGAGTTGCGCACCGTCATAGGCGGCGGCATGGGTGACGGTCCAGCCGCGGATGAAGCCGTGCCGCTGATCGATCGCAGCGTGATTTTTATAGCCGAAGACGGGAACGGCGATGTCGCGCTTGTGCTCCTTGCCTTCATCGTCGACCTTCGCCTTCGAGAACTTCACGGTCCAGCGCGCTTCCCGGTCTTTCTGCCTGAGCTTCGCAGGCTTGTCCTTCCACGCATCGGGGATCTTGCCCGCCTTGATATCGGCCTTCTCGTCGTCGGTGTTCCTCTGCTTCGGCGCGGCGACGACGGTCGCATCCACAATCTGTCCGCCCATGGCCAGATACCCTGCTTTCGAGAGGTGCTTGTCGAAACGGGCGAACAGATTCTCAACCGCACCCGCCTGGACGAGGTGTTCCCTGAACAGCCAGATCGTCTAGGCGTCAGGCACATGATCGCCCAGCCCCAAGCCGAGAAAGCGCATGAAGGAAAGCCGGTCCTGGATTTGGAACTCGGCCTGATCGTCCGACAGGCTGTAAAGGGCCTGCAGCACCAGTACCTTGAACATCATCACTGTGTCATAGGGCGGCCGACCGCCCTTGGAACCGTCCGAACGCTTCAGGGCCTTGGCCAGCGGCTTGCGGAACACTTCCCACGGCACCACGCTGTTCAGCTTCTCCAGCGGGTCGCCCGCCTCGCTCAGCCGCGCATAGCGCTCATCAATGTCCCAAAATCCCGCCTGTCCCCGCATCCACCGTCTCCATGAAAATCAGCACGGCAATGGAATCAAATCCCGGCCGAAAACGCGAGGTTTTTCCAGATGTCCAGATACCAACCGACGATAAACGATCCGTGCACCAACGCCGCCGATATGTGCTTTTCTCGATCAAAGGTACAGGGTATCTTGATCGGAGAAGCTACCTCAGCCGAGAAATTGGGTCGCTCATGAGGTGCGCCGTTCCTGATGTTTGAGGTCTATGTGAATAACTTTTGCCTGCCACTAGATTATATAGCACGTAGTGAGACCCAGCTGTCCAATGACCCTTCCCCGGACAACGACTTAAACCGCCAAAATGAAGTATACGAGGCAGCAAACTATTTCTGTCGTGCTGCACGACGTTCAACCTTCATCGGCATCGGATGCGACGCACAAGGATTGCTGAGCGTTAGAGCTGGCAAGAAAATTGGCATCGATGGCAGGAAAGCCATCGAAATTTGCAGTGCAGAGCTTCCGGCCGAAGCGACATGGATCGAAGCAGATCTATCAAAATATGACTGCATCAGCCTATCGCAACTCGCTGATAATCGGGCAGTCGTTGTTTGCGCCGATTTAATCCAGCGTCTGCCCGATCCCACCTGCCTCTTGATTCTTCTTGGCGAGTGCTATCGTCGGGGAGCCATAGTCATCACCAGCACGACAGACCGTGTGCGCAGCCACGGACAAGGACACCGCGGTCCTCCACCGAACGCCTCACACGTTCGAGAGTGGACCCTTGAGGAATATGCAGCGCTTCTCGGGCGGTACGGGATACCGCCTTTATTCTCCGGCTACACGCTTAACAACAATCATCGCCAGGAGTTGAATACGATTGTAACTCTTCACGATCGGACGGTCGTTGATCGAGGAATACCACATCGCCGACCCCTTGCCATCATGTCGGCCTTCAATGAAGAAGATGTCATAGCGGAGGTGATGGACGATCTTGTGCACCAGGGTTGTGACGTGGTGGCGATCGACAATTGGTCCACGGATGCCACATGGCAAATTATGAAAAGTTGTCAGGAAAAGCACCCTGGGAATGTGACGCTAGAGAGGTTTCCCGCGGACGGCGGCTCTAACCTTTATGAATGGGAGAAAATACTCAGGCGAAAGGAGGAAATCGCGGCTGCTCATGCCGGTCGTTGGATTATTCACACCGATGCAGATGAAGTGCGACGGTCGCCATTTCCAGGTATGACGCTTTCACAAGCGCTGAAGCTTGCCGAGGAAAGCGGGGCGAACAGAGTCGCATTCAATTTGGTGGACTTCCGGCCAGTCACGGACGCACCATATCGGTCAGGTACCCTTGCCGAGGCCTTTACGCATTTTGAGTTCGGCTCCAAACCCGCACATTACTGGCAGATCAAAGGCTGGTTGCAAGGAAGCGAGCGCGTGGATCTCGCGGGATCGGGCGGACATGCGGCGAAATTCGATGGAGCTAAAGATTATCCATACCGCTTCCTTTTGCGTCACTATCCTATCCGCTCCGTGGCTCAGGGCCGAAAAAAGGTAATTGAGGATCGACAGAAGAGGTGGTCCCCGCAAGAGCGCGACAGAGGCTGGCACAAGCACTATGATGGCTTTGGACCCGCTTCGATGTTTCAATGGAATCCGAATGAGCTGTTGCGCTTTGATCAGGACTTCTGGCGCGATTATGGGCTTCCGATTATGACTGACATAGCCGAACGGCGGCAACTTCGAAAAGAACCTTGAAACGCGTGGCCAAGGGCGAAGAAGATTTCTAGAACGATGCTTTCAACGTGTCGTGCTAGCGCCTATTTCAGAACCTGGGGGTGGCAATTGAATTACATTGACGCGCTGAAAGTGCTCCATCGCGTGCTCTCGCCCACAAGCTACTGCGAAATCGGCTGCCGCCTCGGTCACAGTCTTGCCCTTGCGCAATGCCCGTCAACCGGGATTGATCCCGACTTCGAAATCACGGCTGGTTTATCGGCGCCGGTACGTCTGTTTCGGATGACGAGCGATGAGTTTTTCATGCGGCCGGACGTCGCTGAGAGATTAACCTCGCCACCTGACTTCGCTTTCATTGACGGCCTGCATCAGGTCGAGTTCGCCCTGCGGGATTTCATTAATCTCGAAAGAAATATGTCCCGGGATGGCGTTATTGCTATCGATGACGTTTTGCCAGGGGCGATGGAATATGCAACGCGCACGCGTAATACCCGCATTTGGACCGGCGATATCTATCGGCTTGTTCTGGTCCTGCGCCATTATCGGCCGGACCTCGATATACGGATCTATGATGTTGAAATGAAAGGCCTTGCCGTGGTCAGCGGCCTCGACCCAGAATCAACTGTCCTGTCGGATGCATATAAAAAGATTGAAATTGAGTTGGCCGCTGGAAAATGGTCATGCCTGACGGTTGAGGATATTCGCCAGAACCTTTCGCCCAAGTCGCCCAGGGAAATCGAAACCGACTTTTTGAAATGGAAACGTGCCGGAGGAGCTCAAGCCGGCGTGTCTTTGACAACGGGCGATCAGCCTGCCCATCAGTCCGGAAAGCCTGACAATGCCCTCAACACACCCTCCACAGGTTTCAAAGCGCAGCCCAAGCTTTCCGTCATTATTTGTACATATAACATGCCGAGAGAGGCTGCGCGCACCTTGCTTTCGGCGGTTGCCCCCTATCAGCGGAACGTATCGGATCAAGACTACGAGGTTATCGTGGTTGATAACGGCTCAACAACGCCACTTTCCACGAACAGCCTACCGGGCGGAGTGAAGATATATGACATGCCAACGCCATCGCCGTCCCCCGTATTTGCAATGAATTGGGCTGCTCGCGAAATCGCAAGCGGCCAATACTTATTGATGTCAATAGATGGCGCCCGCATCTTTTCACAGGGGATATATCGCGAGATCATCAATGCGCATAGGCAAGTGGAAGACGCGTTTGTCTACACACTTGGATGGCACCTGGGACCCAAGGTACAGATGCAATCTATCAAGGAAGGATACAATCAGGAAGTCGAGGACGCCTTGCTTGCCCGTTCGGGATGGCCAGAACAAGCCGACGCAATTTATGATATATCGACCTTTGCTGGATCGTCATTGCCAGGATTCTTCAACAACATATCTGAAAGCAACGCCTTTTCAATTAGTCGTTCGCTATTCGACGAAGTCGGTGGATATGACGAGCGGTTTGTTTCGCCGGGCGGGGGCCTTGCCAATCTGGAACTATTTGCTCGCTATGTGTCGCGACCTGCGGCAAAAAATGTCTGTCTACTGGGCGAAGGCACCTTCCATCAGGTTCATGGGGGAGCGGCCACTTCGGGCAAGGTTCCGCGCAACATTATGGACGACGAGTATCTCGCGATCTTCGGAAGATCATACCAGTCCCCTCGTTATGACCGTCTTTACTATGGAAGACCGTGCGCTTCCGCGGTTCCCTTCGTCAGACAATCCTTGGATATTGCTGTCCACCTTGATTGCGACTGCGGATAGGTGCCGTGCTCAGCGGGAAACTTGCTCAACGGTCACACGCTGGTCTCGCCAGCGGCCAGGGGTAACACCAAAAGCCCGCTTGAACGCCCGGATCAAAGCTGTTTCTGACTTATAGCCGACAGCGGCTGAGATGTTGGCGAGGCTGGCGTTGGTTGAGCGCATCAGGTTCTTTGCCCTCTCAAGGCGTATTCGCCTCAACGTTTCGAACGGTGGAGCGCCGAAAACCTCGTGAAACCGATTGAAAAATGTCGAACGGCTGAGACCTGCTTCCGATGCGAGTTGCTCAATCGTCCAGTTCACGTGGGGACGTGAAAAATAGGCAGACAATGCATACAGGATTTGCCGATCGTATCCAATAGCGTCCGGCGCCCAGTCCAGGTATAGAAGACCGAGTTGTTGCCTGACGAAGAGGATCATCATCACCTCACAGGCACGGCTAATGATTGTATGGTCGGATGGGCCTATTTCTAATTCAATAGAGATTGCTTCGACCATAAGCCGAAGCAGCCGGCGTGCGGGTAAGTCGCTCGGCGGAATCGTAAGAATCCCTTCTGGTAATGGCGATACAAACGAATTCTTCCGAGGAACAGTGAAGTAGAAAACATTGCTTTTTCCGGGTCCGGACGCGACAAGTTTCACGTCGTCGCATATTTTCACCGCGATGGTTGTCTCTGGTGACACTGATACGGGCTCAATGTTTGACGTCCGGATCAAAACTCTGCCTTCCAGAAGATGAAGAAAGAGAGCGTCACTCTTCCGCTCGATCGAGATCGCATCTCCACATTCCACGTCGACCGTTCGGGCGGTTATCTGATCGTCACAATGGAGCTTCATTCCTGCCCGGAACTCTGCCTGGATGGACTGTCGGTCGGTCAAAGTCTACTCCCGGCTGATGACAGTGTTCAAACGAAGCACTAAAGGGACCGCCGATGCCAAGCATCGGAGTTTTCTTGAACGGGCAACCTGTCAAGAGATGGTAGTATTTTGCTACCCCATGTCGAGACGGCTCCGTTTTGACTACCCGAAACTAAGGGACCTCGCAGAGCGGAAATGTCAAAGCCTTTCGATGAACGCGAGATTCGACGAGCCGCGAGGGTCCTAATCGACGCTTATGGCGCTGCTGCGATCCGACACGCGCTAGAATTGGAATTAGCCTCCCCCGACCGATCATTTGCACAGGCGGTGCGCGTAAAGGTTGAGGAACTCCTGCGTCCGAAGACCGCGGAATAAACCATTCCCGCGGCTCGAGTTCGGTTGTATATCTTCGTGCCTGCCCCAAAAAAGAATCTACAGATTCAATTACTTGCGCAGCGCGTCCGGATGTCTTGAATTCGCACTTAACAGCGTTTCTCTGGAATCCTATGTCTTGCCGAGCCATGGCTGTAGTCGTAAGTCGTTGAAATTCCGCAGTTCATTATGATTCAGAATATTACCTCAAGCAATATTAGAAATCTTGTAACTTAACATTACAAAAGCGAAACTATCATTATAGCCGGCCAAAAGATATCGGTTTTTGCCTAAAGATCGCCTTGAATGGAAAAGACAACATCGAAGGTTCGTGTTTCACTCTCAGTGCTCGGCTTGTGCCGTGCCTGTGCCGCGAATTCAGTCTTGCTGAGCTGAGTGCACTGTAATGCGGCGGTCGCTGGGAGGTACAAGTTGGCAGCTTATCTCAGATTTCCTCTGTTCGAATCTTATCTTGCCCGCGGGCTCTCCAGACCGTGCGGCGCCGTGGCCACCGACATGGTCCCCCGCGCCTTCGGCAAGCGATCCGCCTATCCCACAATGCCCGCCATCGACCGGCGTCTCCAGCCCCCACCTTCCCATGACGACAGCTTCATGATGGCCTATCAGCCGATCGTGAACGTCACTGATAACAGGATCTTTGCCTACGAGGCCCTTGTCAGGGGGGTGCATGGCGAGCGTGCCGCAACGCTGTTCGCCAATATCCCCGAAGAGGATAGGATCGATTTTGACGCCGCATGTCGCCGCCAGGCGATCCGGACGGCATGTTCGCTCTGCATGGAATCCAAACTGAGCGTCAATATCAGCCCCGAGGCGATCTGCACCAACCTCAACGGCCCGATGGACACGCTTCAGGCGGCACATAGCCTCGGCTTTCGCAGCTGCAACCTGATCCTGGAGATCACGGAGCGGTCGGCCATACCAGATCTGCAACGGATACGCCGCTGTCTCGAGCCGCTCCGCAGCGAAGGTGTCCTGATCGCCATCGACGATTTTGGCGCCGGCTACAACGGCCTTAATACCCTCGTCTCCCTCAAGCCGAACATCGTCAAGATCGACCTAGGGCTGGTCGACGGAATTGAGACCTGCGAGATCAGGCAAGCCGTGGTTTCCAGCCTGCTCGACGCGTGTGGCCGGCTGGGTATCCTAGTCGTGGCGGAAGGGGTCGAAACGGCGACGCAACACCGCGTCCTTCGCGGACTAGGCGTGGAATTGATGCAGGGCTATCTGCTGGCCCGGCCGGCGGTCGGCGCTCTTCCGTCTCTGGAAAGCGCGGCTATCGCGCCGATGCTAGCGGCGAAAGACTGAGGGAAACGGCTTGTCGACATTCGCCTCCGCCCTGCGACACCCTTTATCGACGCCGGCTCGCGGCAACGGCAATCCGGCAGTCCGTCGCACAGACAGCCTTGCGGGGTTGTCGGAACGGCTCAATCAGGTCTGCAGGGCCTTGTCCGCCCGAAACATCGCCCTCGGCGCGCCCTTCCCGGCTATCGTCCTGTTCTTTTGCATAAGTGACGGAGACGCGCGCGCCCATACCGTCCATGCCTGCGGCGACACGATGGAAGCGGCCTGGCAATGCGGTCTGGTCGGTTTGCGCACGCTCATCGACAGGCATGGGCTCAAGGGAAAATGGCTGCGGATCGAGCAGGTCGACAAGGCCGAGGCCACCGACTGGGGCGCGGTCCGCAAGCTGCTCGGCAAGGTGAAACGCAATTATTTCCGCGGCGGCCTAGCCTTGGGCAGCCGGTTCGAGCACGCATTCATCGCGCAGGAGCTGAATGCAAACGCGATGCTCTACGGCGGCAATGCAATCGATCACGCCGTGGTCAACGAGAAAAACTTCGACATCTATGCCAAGCGGCGTTTTGGCGCGGATTTCCGTACGGATTTTTCGAGCGGAAAGGAAATCGTCCTGTTCTCGACGCAGGGCGTATTCTCCGCCGCGAATGAAGAAATCCGGGAAATCGACCAGGACAGCGGCTTCCGCCGGACGGCGGAACTCGACGAAAACGGCCTCCTGCCGATCATAGGGACGGCGTCCCGTTTCCTGGCCCGGCAGGTCAAGCCCGACGGGACGTTCGTCTACGGCTATCACCCGTGCTTCGACAGGACGATCGCCGCCTACAACACATTGCGCCACGCCAGTTCGACCTATGCGATGATCGAGGCATGGGAAGTGACGCAGGACCGGCACCTCAAGGCGGCCATCGATCGGGCGCTCTCCCGCTTGACCAACGAATTCATCCGCAAGGTCGAACTGCCGGACGGCGGCGCCGCCGCGTTTCTCGTGGACGTCGCGGACGAGATCAAGCTCGGCGGCAACGCGACCGCCATCCTGGCGCTCACCAGATATTGCAAAGCCACCAGCACGACGGAGTTCCTGCCGCTGGTGCAGCAGCTCGCCGCCGGCATCGCCTTCATGCAGGATCGCGCGAGCGGCGGGTTCGTCCATGTCCTCAACTACCCCGACCTCTCGGTGAAGGAGGCTTTTCGGACCGTTTACTACGACGGCGAGGCGGCGTTCGGCCTGATGCGCGTCTACGAGTTGACACATGACTCGCGCTGGCTCGAAATCGTCGAAAAGGCCCTTGAACACTTCATCGCCGTCGAGCACTGGAGGCATCACGATCATTGGCTCGGCTATTGCGTGAACGAGTTGACCCGCTACCGCCCGCTGGAGAAGTATTTCCTCTTCGGCATCCGCAATGTTTCGGACTACCTCGATTTCGTGCTCGGCCGCATCACGACGTTCCCGACGCTTCTGGAAATGATGATGGCCGCGCGGGACATGCTCCAGCGAATAGAAACGCTTCCGCAATTCCATCATCTCCTCGGCGCGGTCGACCTCGCAAAATTCAGGAGGGCGCTCGAGTTCAGGGCGAACTACCTTCTTAACGGCTATTTCTGGCCCGAACTGGCGATGTTCTTCCGCAATCCCGAGCGCATCGTCGGCTCCTTCTTCATTCGCCATCATGCCTTTCGCGTGCGCATAGACGACGTCGAGCATTACCTGTCGGGCCTGATCGCCTATCGGAGACATGTCGCGGACCGGGAGGCATTCGACCGGCTGGTCGAGCGGCATGGGCCGGCGCGCGGAACGGGGATATGGTCGGCTTCCGAAATGGAAGCTGCCGCCGGGGGCAAGTGGATCGTTCGTCCCGAGGCCGGATGGTCGGCCAGCGGCCTGTGCATCCACGCTCCGGCGATGCAGCCTGGCAACATGGTGGCCGTTCGTTCGGCCCCGGAAGAAAGGGGAATATCGGCGCGTGCCCTGCGGCAGATGCAGTCGCCTCCGGCCGCCATGCTCGTCAAGGAAGGTACGCCGCTTCCGCTGGACGGGCTCCCGGCCTTGCAGGTCGCCGACATTGGCGAGGCGGTCCTTGACATAGGCAGATATGCCAGAGCCCGGATGACCGGCAAGATCCTGGCCGTGACGGGCAGCGCCGGCAAGACGACCACGGTGGCGATGCTGGCACATGCGCTCGCGCCTTGGGGCGGGGCCGCCAAGAGCGCGGAGACGGGAAACCTGTCGCACGGAGTGGCGTGGAATCTCGCCTCCATAGCTCCAGATACCCCTCATGTTGTGCTGGAGCTTGCGATCGGCCGGATGGCCCGCACGGCACGGATCGCGCGGCCGGACGTGGCCGTCTTCACCAACGTCCTGCCCGCCCATCTGGGCGACAAAAGCACCATAGCCGATATTGCCCGCACCAAAAGCGCCGTCTTCCAGGGCGTGCGCGAGGGCGGGGTGGCGGTGCTCAACCGCGACATGCTCGAATGGCAGACCGTCCATGACGCGGCAATCGCCGCCGGCCTACGTATTCTGCATTATGGAAACGGGCAGGACTGCGAGTTCCGGCTACTCGACTACGACGCAGGCACCCATACCGTGACGGCCGCAATCCACGGCTCCGCCATCCGCTACCGAATTGGAGCAGGCGGGACGCATATGGCCATGAACAGCCTTGCGGTGTTGGCGGCCGTCTCCGCCCTTGGCTACGAGCCTGGACCGGCCATCGCGCAGTTCGAGAGCTTCTCGGCCCTGGCCGGGCGCGGCGAGAAGGCCGAACTGGCCTTGGACGCCCGCCGGCTGCTTTTGATCGACGACGCCTACAACGCCAATCCTGGGTCGATGAAGGCCGCCCTTCATAATCTGGCGCAAGAACCCGGCGCCCGGCGCGTCGCCGTGCTCGGCGAGATGGCGGAACTCGGGCCGCAGGGTCCACCCTACCATGACGAGTTGATCCACGCGATCGGCAAGAGTCGGATAGACAAGGTCTATCTCCTCGGCGCGCTCCATGAGGGACTCTGGCAAAAGCTTTCCGCCGGCCAGCGCGGTCATCACGCGGCCTCCCTCGACGAACTCGAAGCCGTCGTGCGGCGCGACCTCAGGGATGGCGACACGGTTCTGTTCAAGGGTTCCCACAGCACCAACATCCATCGCCTCGTGGACAGGTTCAAGGAAGCGGCCGGACAGGCGCAATCGCCGGCGCTCACGGCGGAAGCCGGCCACTTACGGATAGAGCTTCCCGAAGGCACCAGCGCCCTGCTTTACGATTCGCATGCCGATGCCGCCGTCTTTCGGGCAAACGACGCGGCTCTTCACCCGCCTGCATCCATCACCAAGCTGCTCACCCTGTGCCTGGTCGAGGAGCGGCTGAACGCGATGGGGATGACGCGCGAGGAGAAGGTGGAAATCTCCGCGGCGGCGGCAACCGTCGACAGTTGCTGGGGGTTCAAGACCGGAGAACGGGTAAGCATCGACACGTTGATGCATGCCTGCGCCATCGTAAGTTCGAACGAGGCCGCCAACGCTCTGGCCGAATGGCATAGCGGGTCGAACGAGGCGTTCACGCGCGCGCTCAATGCCCGGGCGAAACAGTTGAAGTTGTCCTCCACGCTTTTCTCCTCCCCCAGCGGTCTTGGGCGGCGGCAGCACACCACGGTCCACGACGCGCTCCTTCTGGCGCGTCATGTGCTGGAACGGCATCCCGACGTGGCGAGACTTTGCAGGCATTCCTTCTTTTCGTGGAAAGGGAAGCGTCATCCCGGCACCAATCGGCTTCTGGACATCGAGGGGGCGGACGGGCTCAAGACTGGAACGCTGAGGGGACGTGGCAATCATATCGTCTTCTCCGCGTTGCGCGGCACAAGGCGATGGATCGCGGTTGTTCTCGGGGCACCGACCAAGAACGACCGCGACGAAGTCGTTCGCGACCTGATGCGGACATACGCCTCATAGGCCGTACGCGCGGTGCTATCTACTGGATATGCTCCAGGTCGAGGTCGTCGAGAGCGCGGAAAATCTCCTTCGGCTGCTCGTCGCGCGCGATCAACGCTGCCGCGAGCCGCGCATAAAGAGCAAGTCCATGACGATTCTTGTCGGTTGCATGCGCATAGACATGCCGAGGATCAAATCCGGCCGCGCGCAGCCGCCGCACATAGCGAAGCTGGCTCACGAACGGAACGACGCGGTCCTCGGGATCGGAGATGACATAGATTTGCGGCGGCCGGTCTTTGTCGATCAAGTCGATCCCGTCGATCGGATCGACGAAATCCCTTGTGTCGTAAATCATCCAGTCGGGGACTTTCCGCCTCTGGTCCCAGTAGGACACCACCTGCTTGACGGAGACCAGCCCCGACGCGATGACGGCCGCCGAAATGTCCTTCCGCCGTGTCAGGAGCGAGGCGACGATATGTCCTCCTCCCGATTGCCCGGCCAGAATGAAATCCGAGATTTCATAGCGCTTCTTGACGGCGTCGAGCGCCGCGTTCATCAAGGCGATCTCGCGCGGAAGGCGGCGCATGTTGTGATCGCCGGAGGAGCCGTACAGGCCTGGCCGCGCGATATGGATCGCCGGCACGCCGCCCTGCCGCGACCATTGCGCCATATCGGACTGGATGCCGGCCGGCGACTGCCGCTCATAGGTTTCGCCGATGAAACGCACGCCTTTCGACGTCCGCAGCATCGCATCGCCTCCGAAATAGACCAGGACCTTTGGATTGCCGCCGCCGCCGTCCAACCCGGAAGCATAATAGCGGATGCAGTCTCCGCGCCCGTCCACCTCGATCCACAGGCCGTTCGGAACCTTCGCGCATTGCTCGGCCGAGCTGAATGAACCGTTCAGGGCTTCGTAGATGTCGAAAGGCTCCTCCCCCTGCGGCACGAGAAGTTCGCGCGGACGCGGCTTCTCCAGGGGCCCGAGCTGAAGCTCCTCCGCCGACGCCCCGCCCCAGACGAAGCGGACCAGCAAGAAGACGGTTATCCACCGGAACAGGCGGGCAGCAGACAAGACGCTTTTCTCCTATCGTTCCCGGAGCGCTTCCTGGGCCCGATTCAGCGGCTTGACCAGATATTCGAACACGGTCTTGTTGCCGGTGTGGATGTCGACCGTCCCCACCATACCGGGAACGATGGGAAAGCGTTTGCCTGCCTTGTTGACCAATGCATCGCTCTCGGTGCGGATGAACACGCGATAGTAATACACCTCGGGCTTGGCCTGGTCCTGGATGGTATCTGGCGAGATCGTCGTGACTTCGCCCGCGAGGCTTCCGTAGATCGAATAATCGTAGGCGGTGATCTTCACGCTCGCCGGCTGGCCCGGATGGATATAGGCGATATCGCGCGGGGATATGCGCGCCTCGATAAGAAGCTTGTCGTCGAGCGGCACGATCTCCATCAGCTTGCCGTTGGGAGGGACCACCCCGCCGATGGTCGACACCTCGATGTTCTTGACGATGCCGCGCACGGGCGAGCGCAGGGTCAGGCGCTTGAGCGCGTCGGCACGGCCCTTGATCGCCGAGGAAAGCGATTCCACGTCGGCATTGGCCTTGGCCAGTTCCTCGCGCGCCTTCACCAGATAATCCGACCTGACCTCGACCTCCTTCAACTCGAGTTCGACGAGCTGCCTCTTCAGACGGATGACTTCTACATTGCTTGCCGCCCCAACATTGGTCAGAGATTCGCTGATCGACAATTCATCCTGCGCCAGCTTCTTGGATTCGTCTATCCATCGCAGAGAATCCTCTAGGCTGTGACGTCGCGTATTGTACAGCTTTGTCTCGGAAGCGATCAGGTCCGGATAGGCATCGAGCTCCCTCGGGAACACCAGTGCGGTCTCGTTGACTTCCGCCGTCAGCCGCGCGCTGCTCGCCAGCGCAGCCCGGTATTTCGCCGCGCTTTCGCCAATCGTGGATTCCGTGACCGTGGGATCGAGCTGGGCGAGGATCTGTCCGGGCTCGACGACATCGTCCTGGCGCACGTTCAGCGAGGACAGGATCCCGCCCTCGAGCGATTCGATCACCTGCTCATGGGTCGTCGGCACGACGGTTCCCGATCCGGTCGAAACCTCGTCGAGAACCGCGAAATACGACCACGCCAGCCCCACAGCCAGCAACAGGAAGAACAGCCAGACGATACGCCCGGACCGGGACAGGCGCACATCGTCTTCCTCGCCATAGACCCAGGACTGGCTGTCCTTATCTCCTGCAAGCGCATATGCCATTGATCGATTCCGCCACTGTCATTGCCGAGGCTCCGGCGAGCCGGACACATTCGCCAGCCCCCGAAGCTTCAGGAGTCCGCTTTCCTTGCTGTCATCCAGGGCGATCTGGCCGTTCTCGACGACGATCAGCCGGGACACCAGTTCGAGCACACGCATGCGATGGGTGGCGATGATGACCGTGCGACCTTCGCAGCAGGACAGGAACCGCTTGATGAACTGGCGCTCCGTAGCCTCGTCCATGGAAGCGGTCGGCTCGTCGAGCAGCACCACGTTCGGTTGCCGGATCAGCACACGCGCTAGGAGCAGGGCCTGCCTCTGGCCACCCGAAAGGCTCTGGCCGCCTTCGAACAGAAGGGTGTCGAGACCCTTGGGCATCTTGCGGATGAACTCCTCCGCGCCGACCATCGCAAGCGCCGCCCGTATTTCATCCTCGGAAGCCATGGGGGCTCCCAGAGTCACGTTGTCCCGGATGGTTCCATAGAAGAGACGCGCGTTCTGCGACAAATATCCCACGTCGCGCCGCACGTCGGCGGGATCGATGTGCTGGAGCGACATGTTGTCGAGGAGCACCTCCCCCGAGGCCGGCTCGAGCAGGCCGGACAACGCCTGGAGCAGGGTCGATTTTCCGGCCCCGTTCTTTCCCAGGACCGCGATCCGATCTCCGGGGGCGATGTGCAGGTCCCGAACGAAGAGCGCGGGCGGCCGGCCGCTAGCATAGCAGAAACCCGTCGATTTCAGGTCGTATCGCCCCGCGATCCTGGGACAGTGGATCCTGCTTTCATGGTCCGGATGGTCCACCGGCATCTGCATGAGCCGGTCGAGGCTTCTCTTGGCGACCTTCGCCTGCTGCCAACGGTTGAGCAGATGGGAGAACTGCGCCATCGGCGAGATCATGCGCGAGCCGAGCATCGACGCGCCGACGAGCGCACCGGTCGTCATGTCGCCCGCGATGACCATCGGCGCGCCGAAGAAGACCGTGCAGGCATAAACCCCCATCTGGATATTGTGGGCCCAAGCGCTGAGCGAGTTAGTGATCGCGCGCTGCCTGACATGCGCCTCGCTCGAGACGGCGTTGAAGTGATTCCACTGTTGCTGGAACCGCTCCTCCGCCTGCAAGGTCTTGATATCCTCGATACCCTGCACCGCCTCGAACAGCATCGCGTTGCGCAGGGAGGATTCCCGCATCGCCTCCACCGAATAGGCGCGCAGCCTGCGCTGGAGAAACAGGCCGGGAACCGCCAGAAGGATCACGGCGCAAACCGGCACCAGGGCCAGAATGCCGCCGATATGCCAGAGGACGAAAAGGAAGAGCAGGAAGAAGGGAATGTCGGCGAAGGTCCCGACAGCCGTGGAGGTCATGATCTCGCGCACCTGCTCCAGGTCCCGCAATTGCGCGACGAAAGCGCCGGTCGAGGAGGGCCTCGCGCTGTTGCGGACCCGCAACGCGTGACCGAACACCTGGTCGGACATGCGTATGTCGGCGCGCTTGCCGAGCAGGTCGATGATGTTCATCCTCAGGCGCCGCATGACGAAATCGAAGAGGATCGCCAGCAGCACGCCGCTGAACAGCACGAACAGCGTCTGGTAGGATTGGGCGGGAACGACGCGGTCGTAGACCTGCATGGAGAACATGATGCCGGTGAGGCTCAACGAATTGGCGATCAGCGACGCGATCAAGATGTGGCCGTAAGGCCGAAGATCGCGCACGACGATGCGGCGCAGCCAGTTTTCCCGGTAGGGCTGGATATAGGCGTCGACTCTGGCGTCGGGCACGGCCCGCGCCGGCCGCGGAATGACGATCATCCGCGTGTCGCGCATGAACTCCTCGAAGACCACGGGCCGTTCGAGCCCCTTGTCCCCGCTGAACGCGACGCTTGCCTGTCCGGACGCCCCCAATGTGGTGACGACGCCGACCTGGCCGTCCTCGAGCTGGACGACGAGCGGCAAATGCCAGTTCGACACCCTTGCCGCATCCGCTTCCACGACCTTGACGCGCAGCCCGAGGCTGCGCGCCAGGTTACGGATTTTTTCAAGGTCGCCGCCGCTCCACCGGTCCCAGCGGGCCGCCTGGCGCACGGTTTCGGCCGACAACGGCAAACGATAATGCTGCCCGACCTTTCGCAGCGCCTCCAGCCACGGCTCGATCTCGAAGGTATCTTGCCCACGCTGTTCCCGCGCGGGATCGGATTGCTGTGCGGCGGCCGGCCTTGCCATGAGTTTCGTCATCACAGCGACACTCCCCGTATGACCGTTCCTTGAAGTCCGAACTGCTTGCGGGTCAGTCCGGAATTGAACAGGCAGTCGATTTCAAGCCGGCGCAGATCGTGTTCGGTATTCACGATATCGAACTGCGCCGTGTGCAGTTCCTGCTCGGCATTGAGAAGGTCGAGCAGGGTTCGTGTCCCCAGCTCCACATATTGCTTCTTGTAGAGGTCGCGCGTCTCTTGCATCATCCCCGCACGTGACGACAGCGATCCTTGCAACCGGTGGAGGCTGGCGGATTGGCCCTGCGCCTGGGCGAGGTCCCGACCGGTTTCGTAGCGCGCGTTTCTCTCCGCCGCGTCGGCGGCTTTCAGCGCGTAGTCGGCGGCGCCCTTGCGCGGCGCGTTCGCCGCGTCGTAAAGGCTGGAGGAGACTTTGAGCCCGAGCGTGAATTGCGGACGGCTCGGATCGTAGTCCAGATTCTCCGATCCGGACTGGTTGATGTCGTAACTGGCGCCGGCGTCGAGGGACAGCGTCGGCAACGCCTGCGCCCGCGCCTGGGCCGCCTGGGCCGCGGCCTGTTTTTTCTGCGACTGGGCCTCGAGCACCGAAGCCACCTTGGACCAGTCGGGCGCCCCAACGTCGCATGTCTTGGACAGCCAGGCCGGCATGGCGGAAGACAGGGGAACGGGCCCGGCGCTGCCGATCAGGCTCGCCAGCACGCTTTCCCAGCGCCCCAGGTCGGAAGCGATCTGGAGGATCGTCGATTGGGCAGCCTCCACGCGCGCTTCGGCCTGCACCTTGTCGGAGCGCGTGCTGGCGCCCTTGTCGCTGCGCTGCTTGACCAATCCGGCGATCGACTGGACTCCGGCCAGTTGCTCGCGGGCCACGGCCAGCAGCGCACGGTTGCGCTGAACCTCGATCGTCGCCTGGGCAGCGTCGCGGACCAGGGTGTCGACCGCAAGGAGCAGTTCGGCCCGGCTGACGGCGGCCCCGGCGGTCTGGGCATCCACCGAACTGGAGACCTTGCCGAAATCGTAGATCATCTGGGAGGCGGACACGTTCAGCTTGGGACGCCACCCCTCATCGTCGCTGGTCGCGCTGCTGTAGCCCGAATCCAGGCCGCCGCTGATCTTCGGATAATAGCCCGCCCTCGCCACCTTGATGTTCTGGTCGCTCTGGTTGAGCCTTGCCACGGCCTGATCGATGGATGGATGCCACGCCACCGCGCGCTGGACGACCTCCTCCAGCCCCAGGGCGGCGCCGGCCTTCGCCGTGCGTGGGGCCGCAGGAGGCCGCGGGGATATGGCGGTCGGCGAAACCGGCGCGGCCATGATGGCGGGCACCGCCTCTCCATTGGCAAGGTCGGGGCCGGTATTGCCCTGTGTCGTGCACGACGCCACCGTCAGACATGCAGTCAAGCCAGCCACGACAGTCCACCAGCTTTCCGAATCTCTCCGCCCCGTCACCCTTTTCGGCATCCGTTCCCTGTAGCCCTCGTGAACCAACCGATCTGTCTGTGCGTGAACACGCCGCCCCCGGAGGGGACGGCGTCGTCCGCATGATTGCCGTTTCACAAGCTACATAACGGCGTGATGCCCGTTCAGGTCCTCATCCGTTTGCGTCGACAGGTAGGCCAGCGGGTCCATACTGTCGGCAGCGTCGGCGTCCTCGAAGGACGCGTCGTCCGACGTGTCGACGGCCTGGTCGCCCTCGTCATCGGCAAGGATGGTCTGCTCGCTACCGTCGCCACCATCCACGACGTCGTGCAGCACGATGTCGAGATCGTCCTGAGGCTCGTTATAGGAAGATATTGCGGAATGATCCTCCGATTGAACCCCTGAATCGTCGGCTTCGCTTACCGAGAACAGGCTGAGAGGCACGACATCCTCGTCGCCGAAGCTGGCGGCCTCGACCGTCTCCGCCTGCGGCGGCACGCCGCCTCCATCAAGGGTTCCATCGATATTGACCGTGAGCGTCGCGGTATGCACGACACCGCTGATCTCGGCCTGATACTCGAAGGTATCAGTCGACATTCCGAAATCGGCCCGGCCGTCCGGCGTATAGGTGTAGGTGCCGTCGGCATTCAGCAACAGGGAACCGTACGAGCCCTCTATCGTCAAGGACGAGCCGTCGGGAACATCCTGGAAGGTGACGCCGTCCGTCGAGATGGCAAGGCTCGTTGGCTCGTCGCCCAGAAGCAGATCGTTCGCGAACAAATCCCCGTGCGCTTCGAAAGTCGTATTCTGTTCGAACTGGTCGAGATGGGTAATCTCACTTCCGATATCGACAGAGACGCCGCCCGCGACACTAGCCAGACTGAAATCGAGCTCTGCGTTCAGGCGATACTCGCCGGCGGGGACATCTGGAACGATAACCTCACCGGAGCCGCCGCTGCCAAGAAGACTGAGCAGGGAACCCGAGTCAAAGGTCGCATACTCGGTCCACGTCCCTCCTTCCAGGACCTCCAGGACGACCGTCGTGCCGCTGCCGACAGCCAGCACGCTTCCGACATCGATATTCAGCGTAAGCGTCTGTGTCGTGTCTTCAGCGACGACGAAGGAGTCTGAGGTGAGACTGCCGTTTGCACCTATAGGAACCCCTGCCACGATCGCTGTCCAGCTATAGTCCACGGCATCGGGTATCGGCGTCCCTTCCTCAGTCACGTAGTCGTACTCGATACCGGCCTGGGCGATGTCGTCCGTCAGCCGGTCGCCGTCGATATCAATGGTGAGCGTCGCCTGCGACGTGGTCGTACCGTCCGAGAGCGTGTACGTGAACACCTCACTCTGACCGATCGCATCGATATCGCCGTTCGGCGTATATGTGTAGTTGCCATCTGCATCGATCACGAGCGTCCCGAACTGACCCTCGATAGTCGCACCCTCGGCACCGACCACGACCGGTTCCCCGCTGCCGTCGGACACCTCGCTGACGACCGTCCCTTCGGTGACTGTGTCTTCACCGGCCTCCCCGACCGCGCCCGAGTCGGGATCGATGACGTTGCCGGAGATCGGCGTCGTGGCATCGGCGAAGCTGTGCTCCGTCACGTCCACCGTGATCGAAGTGTCCTGGATCAACGTGAGCGTATTGCTCAACAAGGCGTCGGCCAATGCGCCCAGCACGGTGTCCACGGCTTGCGAAAGGCCGAGCGCGTTCAACGCATCCGAGACGATCTCGACCAACTGGCCCGCGCCGATCTCTGTCGTCACATTAAGAACAGGCTCAAGAATGCCGCGGACGATCGTTCCAAGATTGAGGACGTCGGCGTCATCGTTGAGCGTATCCTCGACGGCATCCAGGATCAGATCCTGGTTTTCAGCCCCGAGAACTACCCCGCCCTGACCGAGTTCGGACAGTGAAACACCGTCCCCGTCTGTATCGAGCAGCGTGCCGAGCGCGCTTTCACCCTTGCGGACGACCACCGTATAGTCACCGGGTTCCAGACCGCTGACGTCGGCAACCAAAGTGTTGTCGCCCGTGGCGCCGAGGAAATGTATACCGGCGGCGTCGCCGATCAGCGGGTCATCGCTCGCCGTCGCGACATACACGCTGTTTCCTTCCGCATCGAGTATCTCGACATAGAATGCATCGGCCACGGCGATCAGAGCGGTCTGGCTGATTTCGATCTGCGCGTCGCCCGAAGACCCTTCGGCAATCGTGAAGTTGACGCCGTTCGTGGTGTTGCCATCGTCCAATATGCCGAGAAGTTGGAGATTGTCGTCGGAGACCGTCGGCTGCGCCACGGACTCCCGCACACCGTAGTCGACGGTCGCGACATCATTCACGGCTAGCAAATCCGCATCCGCGTCAGCGTCTGCATCGGCATCCGCGTCAGCGTCTGCATCGGCATCCGCATCAGCGTCGGCATCCGCATCCGCATCCGCATCAGCGTCCGCATCGGCGTCAGCGTCTGCATCGGCATCGGCATCCGCGTCAGCATCGGCATCAGCGTCAGCGTCTGCATCAGCGTCCGCGTCGGCATCCGCATCGGCGTCAGCATCGGCATCAGCGTCTGCATCGGCATCCGCGTCAGCGTCTGCATCAGCGTCGGCATCCGCATCGGCGTCCGCGTCTGCATCAGCGTCCGCGTCGGCATCCGCATCGGCGTCAGCATCGGCATCAGCGTCTGCATCGGCATCCGCGTCAGCGTCTGCATCAGCGTCCGCGTCGGCATCCGCATCGGCGTCCGCGTCCGCATCGGCATCAGCGTCGGCATCCGCATCGGCGTCAGCGTCAGCGTCTGCATCGGCATCCGCGTCAGCGTCTGCATCGGCGTCTGCATCCGCATCGGCGTCAGCGTCTGCATCGGCGTCCGCATCGGCATCAGCGTCGGCATCCGCATCGGCATCAGCGTCCGCATCGGCGTCAGCGTCAGCGTCTGCATCGGCATCCGCGTCAGCGTCTGCATCGGCGTCTGCATCCGCATCGGCGTCAGCGTCTGCATCGGCATCAGCGTCGGCATCCGCATCGGCATCAGCGTCCGCATCGGCGTCAGCGTCAGCGTCTGCATCGGCATCCGCGTCAGCGTCTGCATCGGCGTCTGCATCCGCATCGGCGTCAGCATCGGCGTCAGCGTCTGCGTCGGCATCCGCATCAGCGTCGGCGTCTGCATCGGCGTCTGCATCCGCATCGGCGTCAGCGTCTGCATCGGCGTCCGCATCGGCATCAGCATCAGCGTCTGCGTCGGCATCCGCATCGGCGTCCGCATCGGCATCAGCGTCTGCGTCGGCATCCGCATCGGCGTCGGCGTCTGCATCGGCGTCTGCATCCGCATCGGCGTCAGCGTCTGCATCGGCGTCCGCATCGGCATCAGCGTCAGCGTCTGCATCGGCGTCCGCATCGGCGTCCGCGTCTGCGTCGGCATCCGCATCGGCATCAGCGTCAGCGTCTGCATCGGCGTCCGCATCGGCATCAGCGTCTGCGTCGGCATCCGCATCGGCGTCCGCGTCTGCGTCTGCATCCGCATCGGCGTCAGCATCCGCGTCAGCATCCGCGTCAGCGTCTGCGTCGGCATCCGCATCAGCGTCGGCGTCTGCATCCGCATCGGCGTCAGCGTCTGCATCGGCGTCCGCATCGGCGTCCGCGTCTGCGTCGGCATCCGCATCGGCATCAGCATCAGCGTCTGCGTCGGCATCCGCATCGGCGTCCGCATCGGCATCCGCATCGGCGTCTGCGTCGGCATCCGCATCGGCGTCCGCATCGGCATCAGCGTCTGCGTCGGCATCCGCGTCGGCATCGGCGTCAGCATCGGCATCAGCGTCGGCGTCAGCATCGCCGTCATGATCATTGTGCGACGCAGCACCGGCGATGATTCCGGCAGCACCCAGTCCGCCGAGTGCCAGCAGGAGAGGCGAAACCCCACCAGACGCTCCAACAAGCTGATCGACAGATTGAATTTCGGCGAAATGGAAATCGGCTAGACCTTCGCCATGCTGGCCGAGCCAAAGCGTCCCCTGGTCATCCTCAAGGACAAGCTCACTTTCCACCCCGTCCGCACCCACATGGTAGAAATGTTCTATGCGGATCGTCTCACCGGACCGAAGATGGACCAGCAGATCATCGCCCACTCTTTGATACCTGGCAACCTGCGCAGGGCCAACGGACAGCTTGACCACGCTTGCGGCATCGAGGACGACGTCGTCCCCAACAACCGTCTCGGTCGATCCGCTCGTCTTGTTGATAATTGTCGTCGCCATCGTCCTCTCCTTTGATGCCTCAGATGCGGTACGCGCGGTTGCCCTTCGATCAAGTCCAGAAAAAATATTGAAGGCCCGCCCCGGCGGCCGCATGTCGCCGGGTTACGCGCCGTGCAGGCAGACGCCGGCTCTCGAACTCTGGCGCGTCCGGCCCTCGGTAAAGGCCGGCAGACAGCCATTCGCGAAATCCGATAGCCGACAAGGCACGGCCAGCCCGACTCGTTTTGGATAATGCCGAAAAGCGGCCAGACGCCCCGAAGGCCGGGCAGACACGCCAACAGCAGTCGGCGCGGCCCGCAGAATGTCTCTCGACAACAGCCTGTAAACACCTGAATCAGGCGCCATTACAACCATCACATCAATAGAACTGATGGTGATGGGAACACAGGCCGAGGGAGTTCGTCTTTTCGTTTTCAGTTATGTTTAGGACGAAACCGATGCCGGCCGCATTTATTTACCATTTCGGCCACAGAATCGCCCGAAAGGGTTACTTTTTTCTTTCCTCTCGAAAGGCTGCCGGCGTCGTGCCGATCATACGCCCGAAGACCCTGGTCAGATGCACCTGGTCGGCGAAACCGCATTCATGGGCGATCTGGATGATCGGCTTGGCCGTTTCCCCCAGCATGAAGGTGGCCCTTTCGACGCGACGCCGCATGACGAACTGGTGAAGGGTTACTCCCACCGACTGCTTGAACAGACGCCCGAAGTGATCCGCGCTTATGCCCGTCCCGGCGGCGAGATCGGTAACCGTAAGGCGTTCCGCCAGCCGTTCCTCGATCAGATCCCGGGTCCGATCGACAAGATGCCGGGTCAGCCCGCCGCCCGGAGAAGCCTCTGCCCTTTTACAGGATAGGCTTGAATAATTCCTGATAATATGCGCGGCAATAGCATGAACAAGGTACTCTATATAGGAGCATAACGGAGTTTTGTCATGGCATATTGATCTATATATTTCTTTGCATATGGACTCGATAACAGAGTCGAATACAGATAACTTATTATATATCTCAAATTCTCTATAATTTATATTATAAATTTTTGACGCTATACGGTTTATTTCTTTTCTATCGATATACAAATGTGTAGTATTTACAGAAGATCGTAATTCTATATTAAATGGAGTTTTATCCGCAATTATAATAATGCTTCCGGGTTGGCTTTGGAGGGTTCTTACCTCGTTCTGGATACTGATGTCCCCGTGAATATATCCGTTATTAACGACCCCGATGAGGACGCTGGCGACACCTTTGAAGCTTGCCGAGTAAGGCTTGGCCGACTGCGTAGAGAAATATGCTGCCGGCCATCCAAGTCCTGCGCTTGTCGTATGCGTCTCAAAGTTGGATAGCTTTTCAAAACCATGCGTTTGCTCAGCAGAAAATTCTGCTGTGTCCAGATCATTCATCCCGCCGCCCCGAGAAGACTCTTAAACAAAGAAATGGATGGGGTCTGCGCGAGACCGCCGGAAACTTCCTGAAAAATAATCAAAACCGCAGGAAGCCCTGCTACACCGACAGGCCAAACGAGACCGCTACCCTCATTCACCCTCGTATCGAAATTCGATTCGTACTAAAATGTGAACACAACAGGCAGGCTTTCGTCTTGTCTATTTCCGTGATGGTTAGTAAAAAATTGATACCGGCAAGATATTTTTACGTTTCGGGACGCCTGCTCAACGAGGCCCAAGGTCTGTTTCGAACGTCATAATGAGCGCGCCAATCGGTGAATGAGCAGTATGGCGGAAGCGGATCCGGTATCTGTGCCGCGCCTCCCTGCTTGTTGTCGACGAGATCGGCTATCTCCCGGTCGTGCCTGGCGGCGGAAACCTCTTCTTCCAGCTCGTCAACGTACGATACGAAAGAGGCGCCATGATCCTCACCTCCAATCGCGGCTTTGCCGAATGGGGCGAGGTCTTCGGCGATCCCGTCGTCGCAACCGCGCTGCTCGACAGGCTGCTTCACCATGCCGTCGTCGTTCAGATCGAGGGCTCCAGCTATCGGCTGCGCCAACACGCCGATCTCGTTCCGGAGCATGTTCGCTCCAAAGCCCTCATCAATCCGCCACCGCCGCCGAAAAAGCGCGGCCGCCTAGCAGGAGTGAAAACCAGCGATCAAGACCCCGGCTGATCACCGAAATCTTCACCCGCCAACCAGGGAAAATTGGATGCCCACATTTGCGGAAACTTCGGTGCCCATTGACAACCGTCACCCGTTCCATTGCCGCGCTCGGCCGTGGTGATCGTTTCGGCCAGCAGCACCTCCAGGCGCCGCGCACCGATGCGCTGACGCCAGCGTGTCATCGATGAGCGGTCGAGCGGCAGGCGGGTCTGGAAATGCACCGCGCCGCAGAAGAACTGGACATACGGGCTCTCCAGCCATTGCGCACAGACCTCCTCGTCCGAGAGCCCCTTCATGTGCTTGACCAGGTGCAACCCCGCCATCAGTCGCGTCGGAGCTGTCACACTGATTTTTCGTCAAATGATTTGCGGTAGTCAGGCGGCATGACCTGCGTGCCTACGACCTATAAAAATCACCGCTTTCCCATCGACATCGTCTCCCGCGCGATTTGGCTCTATTTCCGGTTCAATGTCAGTCTGCGCGGAGTCGAGGAAATGATGCTCGAGCGCGGCATGGCCGTGTCTTACGAAACGGTCCGCCGATGGTGCCGGGCACACGGCGCCACGATCACAGCGCAGTTGCGCCGCAAGGCGCCTTCCTCCGCCGACGTGTGGGGCACCTCGACGAGGTTGCCCGTTCGCATTGGCGGGAGGAAGTGCTGGCTATGGCGCGCCGTCGATCAGGACGGCTACGTTCTGGATGAAATCGTCCAGACACGTCGCAACACCAAGGCTGCCCGGCGATTGCTGACCCGGCTGCTGAAGAAACAGGGCCTGGCGCCCAAGCGCATCATCACCGACAAGCTGCGATCCTATGGCGCCGCCAGACGCCAGGTCATGACGCATGTCGAACATCGCTCTCACAAGGGCCTGAACAACCGGGCGGAGAATTCTCATCTGCTATTCCGGAAGCGGGAACGAACCAGGCAAGGGTTCCGGTCGATCGGATCGCTGCAACATTTCGTCTCGATCTTCTCAGCCGTCCGAAACCACTTCGTCCCCACCAGATCAAACCGCTCCGCCGCCCAAATCCGAAACCTCTGTCAGGATGCCATGGCCGAATGGAGGGCCGCCGCGCTGGAGATCGCCTGAAATTCAGCGCACAGCTTCCGCGCGCCCGTAGATCAAACAACGTGACAGCACCCGTTTGCCGAGCACGTTCTGAACGCCGAGATGGATCATCATCTAGATGGCGACGACGAGGCCGGCAATCGCCGCAACGGCTACGGCAAGAAGACGGTGACGACGGACAGCAGCAGCTTCGAGGTGGAGGTTCCCCGCGACCGGGAAGCCAGCTTCGATCCGCAACTGATCGCCAGATACCAGCGCCGTTTTCCTGGCTTCGATGACAAGGTGATCTCCATGTATGCCCGCGGCATGAGCACGCGCGAGATCGTCGGTCACCTGCCAGCGGGTCACTCCATGCCTTCTCGCAACGTCTGTGACCCGAACCCCAGGCAGCAAGCCTTCCGCCGCGATCCGCGCCCTTTCCGCAGCAGAACGCTGGCGGCGGCCCGTCGGACCTTCGACCACCTCCAGCCGACCAGCATAGCCGTTGGAGACGTCCAACTGGACGCCCATTTTGCCGTCTCTTTCCATCCGAACAACTTCCGTCCAAATCGGAGGTTCTTCTCGCACGGTCAATTCAAGCTGGGCAGGAGGGGATCAGATGAGCGCTTACGGTCTATCGCGACCTGGCCGGCTTCGACTTCGCCAGCAGCGAGATCAACGAGGCCCTCGTGCGACAGCTCCATCGATGCGAGTTCATGGACGATGCCAACAATGTCGTGCTTGTCGGCGGCCCGGGCACCGGCAAGACCCATATCGCCACCGCCCTTGGCGTGCAGGCGGTCGAGCATCATCGCAGGCGCGTGCGCTTCTTCTCCACCGTCGAACTCGTCAACACGCTCGAGCAGGAGAAGGTCCAAGGCAAGGCCGGCCAGATCGCCAACCGGCTCACCCATTCCGATCTCGTCATCCTGGACGAGCTCGGTTACCTGCCCTTCAGCGCGTCAGGCGGGGCGCTGCTGTTCCACCTGCTGAGCACTCTCTACGAGCGAACCAGCGTCGTCATCACCACCAACCTCAGCTTCAGCGAATGGGCGACCGTCTTCGGCGACGCGAAGATGACGACGGCGCTGCTCGATCGCCTCACACATCATTGCCACATCCTGGAGACCGGAAACGACAGCTTCCGCTTCAAGAACAGCTCAGCCCAGACCACACCAACAAAGAAGGAGAAAGCACCCATCTTGACCAAGGCCTGAAACCCAAACCATACATGAAGGCGGGTCACTTCTCGGCGAAAATCCCGGGTCAGCTCTCAGCGGAAATCAACAGCCTTTCTACATCTTCAACGGATCATCGGCCGGTGCATGAGCCGAATAGGCGTCAGCGGCTAAGGCCAGCATAGCGTAGGCAATTTCACCTCGATCCCAGCCTGCCTTGGCAGCAGCATTGATCAGGCTTGTGAATGATGGCTCAAGGGATCGTTGGCATTCCTGGCGATACAGAGCGTGATTCCATGTCGTTCGTGGACCGTTGATCTGCGCTTTCATCATAGGGCATACCTCAATCTACCCTCGCCGTCCCATTTTGGTGGTGCAGTCAAAGCGTGGAAAAATCAAGGGAGCGCTGCTTGCGGCTTTCCTGCGGCCCTAAAATTCGGGGATGATTTACGGGCGTCCTATCCGCTTTCATCAACCCTGCCACTGGCACGGCCTACGCCAGATTGCGGGCGAAATAGCGTTTCTGCTCACCAAAGAAAATGGCCAGACGTATGACGTCTGGCCGAAGATTGAAGGCTGAACCTCCAGAGGGGAACACGCAAGACCTCAATGGGAGTAGAATAGTCTCGCGTGAGGCTGAAATGGGCTGCCGTGCGCGTCGGTTCAAGGACATCAACAAAGGCCAAGCCAACCATTTGTTAGACCAGATCGTGGGGAACCGGTCATTTGGGCGCCTCGACCGACCACGCTCGACAGGGTTTGAACCTGTAACCCGCCGGATTCGAACTCCGGACTGCACTGAGCGTAAATGCGAGCGACACGCATTACCTTTTTCGCTCGCGGGTCCACACTGCTGGGCCGTGATGAAAAAGCCGTTAACGCTGGCTGGTACGCACCTGCGAAGGAAACTGCAAAATCTCCCCTGGTGGCCGGGTATGCTCTGCCGTCGCGATAGCCTCGATAAGAATATCAAGGGCGTCACGAGCCCTGAGGCTCGTCTCGTCACGCCCACGGAGATGATAATAGGCTCGGTCCAGATGCGATCGAGCGGCGGAAAAGTCGCTGGTCAACGGTCCCTCCTCAATCAGTTCGCCCGTTCCCATTGAGCCGCACGTTCCGCAATGAATTGGAAATATCCACAGCCGGCTTTTATTCAACGTTTATCGGTCGAGCAGACAGCCACGGAGGCGGCGGCCGCGTGGGTTCTTCAAGACGGAAAAGCCCACGTCCGGTATGCAATCGGACGTGGGCTTTGTCGGGTCATCCAGCGAGAAGGCAATCTATCTCTCGCGCCCCAAAGTCCCACCGCCTGGTTAACGGACGGTAAACGCAAAAAAGCTCTCGCCGGTTTCTCTGGGGAGAGGGCGCGACGAGAGCCTCTGCCGGTGCTGCCTTTAGCCGGCGTGCGCACATTAAAAGCAGATCGATGATTTGCAATCGAGAAGATGACCATGGCAGACCTTCGGCCATGAACCCGGTATTTTGCAGGCTACCTGATCGATGACGTGACGGCCTTATCGAGCGCGACAGATCGATTTTCCTCCAGATGGTCGACCAACAGGACTGCCAGCAGGACGGCTACGATGGGAGCGAAGAGGATTGCCGCGCATATAGGATCGATCTTTCTCATCCCACGACAATCTGCGCGGCTATTTAATCAAACCCAAATGAACAGGGTTAATACCAGCGAAGAAGGTCGCAGGCGCTTCAACAATGGTTTCATTCGCTTACAATTGCGGGTGCCAGGACATGTGAGCGAAGGGCAATCCCATTGCCTCCCGCCCGGCATCCGTCAACCGATGATTGGGACCAGTCGTGCAAAGGTTTTGATCGGCAAGGCTTTTAAGGCAAGCTGAAACCCACGCGGCGCGCACGAACTTTCTTTGTCCCGCGAGCATTTCGAGAACCTCCCGCTCGTGAGGTAAGATGATCCTTCGCTTCACGGCCCTACCACCTACCGGTCGCAAAATATGCCACGGCTATCGCGCACAGGATCAGGATGCCCAGAAACTTCAATTACCCAAAGAAGCCGCGTTGCCATGCGAAGCCCGTACGACTGACCAAAAGGGCAGGCAAGCCTGCCGCCCTTCACTGTGCGTTTCAGATTGTTTCAAGGGGCATCCCCCTATGCCGGCTCTTCTTCGTTGTCCGCCCCACCGCGCTCAGCCGCGTGGACCGAATAGAACGATGGCGGCGCCGGCCAGCACGACGGCGCCGCCGAGAAAGTCCCAACGGTCTGGCACAGCGTCCTCGACGATCCACAGCCACACCAGAGAGGCAGCGACATAGACCCCTCCATAGGCGGCGTAGGCGCGCCCGGCTGTACCAGTCGGGACCAGCGTCAGCAGCCAGGCGAACAGCGTCAACGAAAGTATGCCGGGCAGCAGCCACAGCATGGTGCGGTCGTGCCGCCACCATGCCCAGAAGGCATAGCAGCCCGCAATCTCGCACAGGGCCGCGAGCGGATAGATCAGGTATCCGCTCATGTCAGGCTCAGCCGCAGCGCCAGCACAGCCAGCGTCACCAGCAGGATCGGCGTCGTCAGAGTGATGCCGACCCGGAAATAATAGCCCCAGCCGATCTTCACGCCCTTCTGCCCTAGCACATGCAGCCACAATAGCGTGGCGAGCGAGCCGATTGGAGTGATCTTTGGTCCGAGGTCGCAACCTATGACGTTGGCGTAGACCATAGCATCCTGAACCTTTCCCGCCGCATGCGTCGCGTCGATCGACAAAGCGCCGACCAGTACGGTCGGCATATTGTTCATGATCGAGGCGAGCGCGGCCGAGAGGATGCCGGTGCCGAATGCCGCGCCCCATACGCCACCCTTGGCGGACTGCTCAAGCAAACCGGCGATCATTGTGGTCAGTCCGGCGTTACGCAGACCATAGACGATCAAATACATACCAAGTGAGAAGATCACCACCTGCCACGGCGCCTCACGGATCACCGCGCCGATGGGTATGACGTGTCCGTGCACGGCGATCGCGATAAGGGTAATCACACCCATGGCGGCCACCGCGCTGATCGGCACACCGAGCGTATCGAGCACGAAGAAGCCTACCAGAAGTAGCGCCAGTACTATCCAGCCGGCCCTGAAAGTCGCGTTGTCGCGGATTGCGTCTGCCGGTGCGCGTAGTTGGGCCGCGTCGTAGCGGGACGGAATATCCTTGTTGAAGAAAAGAAACAGCGCCACGAGTGTGGCGGCGACTGCGGCGATGTCGACCGTCGCCATCATCAGCGCATACTCGCCAAAGCCAACGTGGAAGAAGTCGGCTGAGACGATGTTGACCAGGTTCGAGACGACCAGCGGTAGGCTGGACGTATCGGCTATAAACCCCGCCGCCATGACGAATGCCAGCGTCGCTTTGTCGTCATAACCGATTGATCGAAGCATCGAGATGACGATCGGGGTGAGGATCAAAGCTGCACCGTCGTTGGCGAAGATTGCCGCGACGCCTGCGCCCAACAGTACGACCAGCGCGAATAGCCAGCGACCGTCGCCGCCGCCCCATCGTGCGACGTGGAGGGCAGCCCATTCGAAAAAGCCTGCCCGGTCGAGGACCAGGCTGATCAGGATCACCGCGATGAAGGCGCCGGTCGCGTTCCAAATGATGTGCCATACCACTGGAATATCACTAAGCGAGACAACGCCTGTAGCGACCGCCACCACGGCACCGCCCATCGCGCTCCAGCCGATGCCCAGACCCTTGGGCTGCCAGACCACAAAAGTGATCGTGGCGATGAAGATCAGGATCGCTATCATCAGCCGACCCAGTTACCAGCGGTGCAAGCCAAACGCTCGCCGTCGGCCTTCCTGATGGCGCCATTTTCGTGCATAGGCGTGTGAAGGACGGCTCTGGCAAACGCGGGATGGCGCGACCACCCGCGGCCGGTTGACGAAGATCGGATGCACCTCATCGTATCGATTAGCGCGGTGTCGCTCAGGCTTTCGTCGCCATTTCCGTCTTCCGTGTTGCAATTGCCTTTTGCGCGCAGCAAGGCGCGCCGATGCTGCACGGCGCCAATATATTTGTACAGCTACGCATCGGTACCTCGCCGCCCTCTCCACCTGCGTGCGACGGCGAAACGAAGACATCCTTCAAAGGCTGTTATAGATCTCGGCCAAGCAGACCCCGGTTTGGATTATCACGCTTCATTGGGGGCTCCCCTTCTTTTTCCTGCTGGGTGATATGGTCTTTGCCGCAGCCGTTTTTACCGGGGCAGGATTGGATTTGGAAGCTTTGATGACGGCGGTCCTGGAGGAGGACGCGCTGGATGCGACGGGTTTGTGTCGTACCCTCGGGGTGACCGGAACCGTGTTCGGCGGCAAGGCAGCCCCACTGGATGCAGCTTTTCCCTCAGCCGCCTTCGCACGGCGTGACCCCTTAACGGGGGTAGCTTCCATGACCACCGGCAGCACACGTTTGCTATGAAGCGAGGCGGGGACGTCATTTTGCAAGTGTTCAGCCGCGACAGGCTCGGCGCCCGCTTCGGCCGGAGCAGGATTCGCCTGCGGCCTCATGACATCCGCAATGTCATCACGCAGTTGTTGTCCGGCACCCTGAATCGGAGCGAGGTGCCTGCGGATTTCGTTCATCGGGTTGATCTTGCCTACCGAATTCAGCGTCTCGGCGACGTCGCCCAGGTCTGCTTCCTTGAGCGCCTCGTCAAATTGCCGACGAAAATCGCCCGCCATGGCACGCAACTTCGACGTCGTCCGTCCGAACTGGCGTAGCAGGTGGGGCAAATCTTTCGGTCCGACGACCACGATCAGAACGATCCCTATTACGAGGATTTTACTAAAATCGAGTTCGAACATCTTAGCGGATCGTGCTATGTCTCGTTCGCATAGACCATAGGCAGCTTTGCAAGCCCCTTCAATTGGTCGTTGTCTCATTTCTGGCGCTTGAACCGTATCGCGAATGTGTGATTCCCGATCGTCAGTGAACAGTTGGCTTTCTCACCTGTTCGCAGATATCCGGTGTACCCTCAGCATCCGCAATGCGGGTAACGACCTCGTCCAGCAACGCCCTCCTCACGTGGGCCTCGCGGTCGCGCACGCCTCGGAGCCATACTCGCGTTTTCAGCACCGGTTTGCAGTCGTCTGCGATCTGAATGGTGCCGATCGGTTCGCTTCCCGCCGAAATCGTCTTGTCGGGGTTCACCTGTTCAAGGAGAGGCAGCATGGACGCTGGAAGCTGCTGGATCACCTGTTGTTGTGAATATCGACCTCGGTTACCGGGTGCTTCGAGGAACAGGTGATTGGGAACGAAAATCCGATAGCCGCCTCTTGCACCCAGCGATGTGTAGACGGGTCCCGTCGCCTTAACCCACGCAATATCGTATTCGTATTCCACGACATCTCTTGGCCGAAACCCCAGTTTTCGTATCGTTCTCCAGGATATGAGACACCGAACGGCAGGGCGGAAGCCGGAGAGGATGGCGACTGCAGCGCCGATGCAAATTGCGTTGACGACAAGAGGCATGGACTCCAATCATTCGAACCCTCGTTCGCCTGGTCGGGCTGCTGCGTTCGCAACGGATTGACGCGAACTAGCCTTCGACGTCCCTGTCCAAGGACGACAGCGCCCCCAAGCTGTTTATCTACGCGACATAATCATATATGCCCAAGATGTGCAAATTTGGCTCCCGTGAGCCGCATTCCGGAGTGACGAGCAGAATTTATGGATAGACTAAGTCAATTTGCCAGCCAATATCCCGCCGTCGAGACTATTGGCTACCTCATCGTATTGTTACTTGTCTCTTTCCTGGCGAACTTCTTGGTCAAAAAGGTACTTCTCCGCGTTGTCGATCATCTATTGAGTAAAACGCCTCTTGGGCGTGACCGGGACGTTCGTGCACAGAACGTGATCGAGCGTCTGGCGAACATAGTTCCAGCCGTCGTGATCTCCAGCGGGATTGCATTGGTACCTCACCTGCCGCCTGCGCTTATCACAGTGGTCAAGAACGTTGCCAACGCATTTGTGATCCTGACGATTGCAATGGGGATCGCTGCTGCACTCGACATAGGCGAAGCCATTTACCGACGTCGCCCACAGGCCAGCCTGAAGCCGATCAAGGGTTACATCCAGATCGTGAAAATCGCGATCTATGCGATTGCCGCGATCCTGATCATAGCCACCCTGATAGATCGGTCCCCCCTGATCCTGCTCTCCGGTCTGGGTGCAATGGCCGCGGTCCTGATCCTGGTATTTCAGGATACCCTGCTCTCGCTCGTCGCCGGAATTCAGATTTCCTCGACCGACATGGTGCGGGTGGGCGACTGGATCGAGATGCCTTCGCTGAACGCTGACGGCGATGTGACAGAGATTTCGCTCTACACTGTCCGGGTGCAGAACTGGGACAAGACCATTTCCAGCATTCCAATCCGCAAACTGGTCACGGAGTCCTTCAAGAACTGGCGCGGCATGAGCGAATCCGGAGGTCGTCGTATTAAACGGGCCCTCTACCTTGATCAGAGCAGCATACGGTTTCTCGGCGCTAACGAAATCAAGAAGCTGGGCCGATTCCGGCACCTGAAAGCCTACCTGGACAAGAAGGAAGCGGAGCTGAATGAGTGGAACGGCAACCTTGGAAAAGAGAGCCAGACCAGCGCGAACACCCGTCGCCTCACCAATGTCGGGACATTCCGAGCCTACGTTGAAGCTTTTCTGAAGGACCACCCCCGAATTCGTCAGGATATGACTCTGCTCGTGAGGCAGTTGCAGCCGGGCCGAGAAGGCTTGCCCATCGAACTCTATTGCTTCACGAACACCACTGCGTGGAACGACTACGAAGCCATCCAGTCCGACATTTTCGACCATCTGTTCTCGCTAATGCCGGAATTCGATTTGCGCGTGTTCCAAGATCCGATCGGAGCCGACTTCAAGCAGATGCGCCAGGCTACGTAGCTCGCCTTCACATACGGTAAACTTCCTGACTGAATCCAGCTGTGTTTCCGTACGGTTACGATGCGGAAATGTCGCGGACAGCGGATCGTGAATCTCCAGCGCCGCCTCTGGAGACAGCGGAGTTCCGGCATCTTCAGTCATGGACATTGCGCTCCCACAGACGGCGACTGTGCATCACTATTGATGCTCCTTTAGCGCGATGCGTGACATCTTACCCAACCAAGGCGCCTCAACCTGGATTGACTATACGGCCATTCGCCCCCGGCATCGCCAACTCCGCAACAGGTTTCATGCCAAGACTGACATTCACAGCAACCCGGCGGCTCTTCAAACGCATTGGCCAAAATTGACGTCGATCCAAGCACTGCTTTGGGCAAGAATCCGCCGAACGCCATTTGCGCTTAGGCCGGTTCCCGCCGAGTTACGTCAAATGCTGCTGTGCCTGCTTGTGTTCTCTTGCAGGAAAAGGCAATGCTCGCGTTATGAGAGACAAGGATAAGAGCGATCGAGATGGCCCCGGGTGTCGTTCCGGGCCCTTCAGCGCGATAGTCCGAAGCTTCGTCGTCTCCTGGGTTGCCATTGCGCTGCTTCTTGCGGCCAGTCCCTCGAAAGAGCCGGTCTCTTTCGAGCGTAGCGAAACCGCGAGCACGTTCACCCTTCTCGATCCAGTCATCCTGCGCCGCGATCTGGCGACCACTTATCTTAATGATCTCACCGCCAAACTCGAATGGGCTCGCGTTTCAGCCTCTGCTAAGATCGCGAAACTGGGCGGTGCATTCGCCCTTTCGCCTCCGGCGCATTTGGCCGCTGTACCCTCGGGTCGCTTCGCCACCTCGTCTTCCGTATTTCGCGTCTTAGCAACCAGTCGCATCTGTCCATATAACGCTCAAGCTCCTCCTGAAGCTGCCTGAACGCCGGCAGGCATTTCCGCATATCGAGAATGAACGAGCGCTGCGCACCTTCGCGTGCGCGCATATGGAGCATAAGTCATGAGCAGTGATGATTCAAATAACCGCGAGCAGGTCGTGGTCAAATCAGCATGGGTAGGAAATATTTTTCTGATCGTGTGTGTCGTCGTCATCCTTGGCGGCGCACTCGCCTATAAGGAATTTTTCTGAACCTGAACAGTTGGAGCGCTTGCCCTTGTGATCAGGCAAGCGCTTTTACACGGCCTGATTTGAGGGAAACCGAGGGATAAACGACGAGTTGTCAGAGCGGATTGGAACTATTCTTGGCGCAATCGTGGCGGTGGGTGTCTACGCGCTCTTGATCCGGACCGTCTTTCGCTAAATCCTCCGACTGAGGGAACCAGAGCCCCAACGCCGATGCAAGACACGCCTCTGATTGCAACCATCGTCGCCGGTCTAGGGCTGGCGTTCATCTTCGGAGCCATCGCCAATCGCTTCCGCGTCCCGCCTCTGGTCGGCTATCTGCTGGCCGGCATGCTGGTCGGACCGAACACCCCCGGCTTCGTCGCCGATCAACATCTGGCGCTGGAACTCGCCGAGATCGGCGTCATTTTGCTGATGTTCGGCGTCGGCCTGCACTTTTCGCTGAAAGACCTTCTCTCTGTCCGCGCGATCGCGGTGCCCGGCGCGATCGTCCAGATCGCCTTCGCCACCGCTCTCGGCGCGGGCCTGGCCTGGCTGCTTGGATGGACGCTCGGCGCGAGCCTCGTCTTCGGCCTCGCGCTTTCGGTCGCCTCCACCGTCGTCCTGTTGAGGGCTATGCAGGAGCGCCGCCTCATCGAGACCGAAAAGGGACGGATTGCGGTCGGCTGGTTGATTGTGGAAGACCTCGCCATGGTTCTGGCGCTGGTTCTGCTGCCCGCCCTCGCCGGTGTCCTCGGAGGTCGCGATGCAGAAGTTCAGATCGGCGGAATGTTCTCCTTCGTAGCCGACTACGGCGTTTGGGGCATCGTTGGCGCAACGCTGGTGAAGGTTGCTGCCTTCGTGATCCTCATGCTGGTGGTTGGCCGGCGCCTTATCCCATGGATCCTGCACTACGTCGCCCACACCGGCTCGCGCGAGCTGTTCAGGCTGTCCGTGCTCGCGATAGCGCTGGGCGTCACCTTCGGCGCGGCGAACTTGTTCGGCGTGTCGCTGGCGCTCGGCGCCTTCTTCGCCGGTATGATCATGAGCGAAAGCGAGCTCAGCCATCAGGCGGCCGAAGAATCGCTGCCGCTGCGCGACGCCTTTTCGGTGCTGTTCTTCGTTTCGGTCGGCATGCTGTTTGATCCGTTCAGCCTGCTGGCCCATCCGGGTCCGGTGCTCGCAGTTCTCTTCATCATCCTGATCGGCAAATCGGTCGCAGCTTTCCTGATCGTGCTCGCGTTCCGGCATCCTATGTCGACGGCGCTGATCATCTCCGCCAGCCTCGCACAGATCGGCGAATTCTCCTTTATCCTGGCCGAGCTCGGCGTTGGACTGGGACTTCTTCCCGAGGAGGGAAGAGGCCTGATCCTGGCCGGCGCAATCCTGTCAATCGTGCTCAATCCGCTCATGTTCGCGGCGGTGGATTGGCTCAAGCAACATTTGGAGAACCGCGCCATGGGCAGGCAAGCACAGGCAGCCGGCCCCGCAACCACTCCGGGTGAAGTCCAGGCGGCAGTCCGCGCAACGCCCGGCGACGAAGACACCGTCTTGCCCCCCACCAGTCTGTCCGACCATACGATCCTGGTCGGTTATGGCCGCGTTGGCAGTCTGGTCGGGACATCGCTCAAGGAAGCCGCCCTGCCCTTCCTCGTCCTCGAAGACGGGGACAAGACGCTCGCTCGCATCAAGGCGGACGGCATAGAGGCGATCTCGGGCAATGCCGCGCGCGCCGACGTCTTCACTGCCGCCAACCCGGCCGCCGCGAAACGCTTGATCCTGGCCATTCCCAATGCCTTTGAAGCGGGCCGCATCGTGCTGTTGGCGCGTGAGGCGAACCCCGGCATCGCCGTCATTGCCCGTGCTCATTCGGACGCGGAAGTCGAGCACCTCAAAGGCCTCGGCGCCGACACCGTCATCATGGGCGAGCGCGAGATTGCCCGGGGCATCGTGGAAACGGTGCTGCAGGGCAAGTCCGAGCCGGCCCTTGCAGGCGACGATCCCTCATCGGAAGTTCCTCAGGAACCGGGCACGACGGCCGGGTAGTCCGTCCGGAAACCTCTCTGCGGCGCTCAAAACGCAGGAAATATCGGCGTGGGAAACGGCCATTTTCGGTGCACGCTGGCGAGTTATCTCAGTGTCCATGAAACCGGCAGCAGGCCAGAGTTGCATGTAGGGCACCTTGCTCGGCAAACGTCGTTCCGCCTCATATTAGGGACGCTTTTACTGAGCTTCTTAACAAAATCTAATGCGTTATGCGGCAGGGTGCTGCGCCGAGCCAAGGGCGGCGGGAGGTGGCCATGGCTGGAAGAACCAGATCACTGCTCAAAGCGAGGATGGCCCGGAGCGGGTTTTTGCTCTGCGAGCCGCTACTTCTTGCGGTCGTGGTATTCGCGGCGTGCCTGTTTGGAATATATACTCGGCCGCTCGGCTTCCTCGCCACGATCTGGCCGGCCAATGCAATCATGCTTGGCCTTCTGCTTCGCAGGCCGGCGATGCGACGCGCATATAGCTGGCTGCTGGCGGCATTCGCTTATGTGGCCGCCGATCTGCTCACCGGATCGGATTTGCCAAAGGCGCTTCTTCTCAACGGTGCCAACATCGTTGGTGTCGGTACGGCCTACCTGGTCTCTGTCAGGTTTTCTGAGTCGGTATTGCGCCTGCGGCATCCGTCTTCGCTGCTCTATATCGCCACGTCCGCTGCAGCAGGCGCGGCGGCATCCGGAGTCATTGGAGGGATCGCCAATCCAATCATGTTCAACGGCAGCGTAATATCGGGCTGGAGCTTCTGGTTTGCGACGGAGTTCGTCAACTATGTCGCCATCCTTCCTGTCATCCTGTCGGCGCCGCCGTTTCGGTCTATTAATCGCACAGACAAGCGTTTTGCGTTAATCGCATCGTCACGTCACGCTCTCCCGATTCTAGCCTTGGTTCTTTCTGCCGTCGCGGTAATCGTGATCGGGGGGCCGGGGGCCATCGCCTTTCCTGTTCCGGCGCTTCTGTGGTGCGGACTCGCTTATCCGGTGTTTCCCGCAACCCTGTTGACATTGCTGTTCGGACTATGGTCGCTGGCTGTAATTTCCAACGGCTACCTTCCTCGTGTTCCCGGCCCATTCGATGAAACCGCGCTCGTCTCGGTGCGGCTGGCTGCATCCTTGATCGCTCTGGGGCCGATCATGCTCTCGATCGTCATGCAAAACCGAAACGGTTTGCTGGCCAGGCTTCATCATCTGGCCACCCACGATCAACTCACCGGGACGTTCAACCGCCACGCTTTTCACGAAAGCGCGCAGCGCCTGATCGCGGTGCAAAGCAAACCCGTCGCGGTTTTTATGATCGACCTCGATCATTTCAAGGCTGTGAATGACAGTCACGGCCATGCGGCTGGCGACGAAGTATTGGTCAGTTGCGCGGAACGCGTCCGAGATTGTCTACGCCCCTGCGATGCTTTCGGACGCATCGGCGGCGAAGAATTCGCGGCGGTTATCGTCGATTGCCCAGAGGCCAAGGCCGCGGGTGTCGCGGAGCGCATTAGAAATGCAATAGCCGGAGAGCCTGTCCTTCTTGCCGACGGGGGTCTACTGACGGTGACCGTCAGCATAGGAGTGGCGGTATCGGCCGACATCTCCAGTGCGAGCTTCGAGCGGCTTTTGGCCACTGCCGACGTCGCCCTCTACAGCGCTAAATCAAAGGGGCGTGACAGGGTCGAATTGTCAAATTGCGATGTGCCGGCGCTCATTCCGCGAACAGCCGACCTTCGATGACTCCTCACCGTGTATTTTAGCAAATTGTCGGTCACCCGCACTGTAAAACTATCAGCCGATCGACACTTCGGCATCGGCCGATCATTCTGGCCGCCCTTAATGTAGGGCTTGGCCTGTGGCGGCGTGACCAACTTTTACCTCATGTTCGAGCACCGTTAGCGACTGCGCACAGTGAGGCGAAGCGCCGCAGGCCCCGATTGCAATCACAGTCGGTGGGCATTCCGAACTTCGGGACACAGTACAATCGCAGCCACCCATTCATCGACCAATCTCGCCTACTGTCGAATAATGACGTGCCCTTGGTGGTCGACGCGGTTCGGGAACGCGTAGTTATCGATACTACCACCGCGTCCATCAAGCCACGCGAGCAGACTTGCCCTTGTGTCTGCGGTGATCTCGAACTGGACAGGCCGACCGGTCTTCTGCTGGATCACCATTGATCGGGTTCGGATTACCGAGCGACCTAATGCAGACCGAATTCGCGCAGCAATATTTCGCGATATCGGACAAAGCGACTGTTGATTTCCGCCGAGAACTGACCCGGGATTGGGCGGTTTTTCCATTGAGAAGTGACCCATGTTTGAACCCACCCCTGCTGGCTGATTGCAGGGGACTTTGGAGTGATAGACATGGCGTTACTGAGCGTTATCCGACGCTGGCATCTGCGAGATGGACACTCGATCCGGGAGATTGCACGGCGCACGGGACTGTCGCGGAATACGATCCGCAAATACCTGCGATCAGGTGAGGTCGAGCCCCGCTTCAAGGCGCCGGAGCGGCCGAGCAAGCTTGATGCCTATGCCGAGCGGCTGTCTGCC
>Ga0164243_10001487_pt1 | contig 39612 bp, 36 predicted proteins | sample OricompcompostOP_FD_108781 | JGI IMG/M metagenome (GOLD analysis project Ga0164243, IMG submission 108781) | Organic Plus compost microbial communities from Emeryville, California, USA - Original compost - Organic plus compost (OP) | ecosystem: Engineered > Solid waste > Mixed feedstock >... | reverse complement strand
TTCGGCCGTTATTCACCCGCGGGACGCCTGCCCGCTGCGTTTCCGCGCAGTACCGGACAAGTGCCCTTCTACTTCGGCGCCCGGCCGACGGGCCGGCCGCCGCAGGAAGATCTGGCGAAGGACACGTCGCGCTACATGGACGAGGCGATCACGCCGCTTTACCCGTTCGGCCACGGCCTCAGCTATACGTCGTTCGAATACGGCAGCCTGCGACAGAGCGCGACCCGCATTGGCGAAGGCGATCGGCTCACGATTGCTTTCACGGTCACGAACACGGGATCGATCGCGAGCGACGAGGTCGCGCAGTTGTATGTGCGCGACCCGGTCGCCTCGGTCGCACGACCAGTGCAGGAGCTGCGCGGATTTGCGCGTCTGCACCTCGCACCAGGCGAGCACAAGCAAGTGAGCTTCTCGCTCGCGCCCGAGCAAGTGGCGCTGTATGACGCCAACGGCCGTTGGGCGGTCGAACCCGGCACGATCGAGTTCATGATCGGCGCCTCGTCAGCGGACATTCGCTTGCGCGGTACGTTCGAAATCGCCAATGGCTTCGTCGCCACGGCGCCGGCTGCGGCCGTCGCGACCGGCGTCACTATCGCCTCAACGCGCTGAAGGAGTGCCCATGTCGTATCTCGCTCGACTTGCGAGCTTTGCCATTCTCATCGTGGCCGTCACGGCGGCTGCCGAGCCGCTCGGGACCGGCAGAGTCACTCGCTACGATGCCGCACTCGATGCGGTGATCGCGCCGAATGCGAGCATCGAAAAGCTCGCCGAGGGCTTCACCTGGGCGGAAGGTCCCGTATGGATCGCCGCCGGCTACCTGCTCTTTACGGACGTGCCCGAGAACAAGATGTATCGCTGGTCGCCGGCGGAGAATGGCGCGAGCGTGTTTCTGTCCCCTTCGGGTTATTCAGGACCGCCGCTCAAAGGCGTGCGCGAAGCCGGCGCGAACGGGCTGCACGTCGACGGCGCGGGCTCGCTGCTCATCGCGGATTCAGGGTCGCGGCTGATTGCGCGGCTCGATCTCGCGACGAAGCGCCGGCAGACGCTCGCCGCGAGCTACGGCGGCAAACGCTTCAACAGCCCGAACGACATCGCACGCAAACGCGACGGCACGATCTTTTTCACCGATCCGCCGTATGGGCTCGAGAACGGCAATGATTCGCCGCTCAAGGAAATGAAGATCAATGGCGTGTATCGCCTCGACGTCGACGGCAAGGTGACGCTGATCGAGGACTCGCTCAGCTTTCCAAACGGCATCGGGCTCGCGCCCGACGAGCGCACGCTGTACGTGGCGAATTCGGATCCCGCGAATCCGATCTGGATGCGCTACACGCTCGATGCGAAAGGCAACGTCACCGACCGACGCAAGCTCGCGGATGCGAGCGATCTGATGGGGCCAGCCGCGCCCGGGCTGCCTGACGGGATGGCGATCGCCGCGAACGGGCACTTGTTCGCGAGCGCGCCCGGCGGCGTGCTGATCATGACGCCGGAAGGCAAGCGGCTCGGCCGCATCGAAACCGGCGATGCCATCGCGAACTGCGCGTTCGGCGACGATGGCCGGACGCTCTATATGACCTCGCACAAGATCCTCGCGCGCGTTCGCACGCTGGTTGCGGGGTCGGGGCTGGAGTTGGGCTCGCCGCGGTTCTAGCGGCGGTGGCATCGTCACCGAATGATGCGGATTCGAGTGTGGGCCGCTGGGCTGCCGCTGGTCAGAGGCGCAATCTCTTGGCGGCTTCTCTTCGTCTGGCCAGCAGCCCAGCGCCCGGCAGCCCTTCACTCACCCACATCACCCAAACCCAATTGCTTATAGAACACCGTCGTCTGGCAGAACGCGCCATCAGGCATGAGCGCGTAGTCGGGGATCACGCCGCAGAGCTGCCAGCCGCCGCGCGCATACAAGCGCGCGGCATCCGCGCTGGCGGTGTCCAGAACGAGCACCGTGCGCCCTGCTTCGAAGGCAACGCGCTCGGCGGCATCGAGCAGCAGCTTGCCGACGCCGCGGCGGCGCGCCCGGCGATGCACTTGCATCTTCGCGACATCGGCGCGATGCGGCTGATTCTCCATCGGCGCCCACACGACGGAGACAGTGCCGACGATCTCTCCTGCCTGCTCGGCAAGCAGAATGACGCGCTCGCCGCGCATCGCGCTGGCCACGGCCGAGCGCCAGTACTCCTCGGCCTTCGCGCGCGTCATCGGCAGCATGAAACCGATCGAGTCGCCGCCCTCCACGCAATCGATCAAGACCTCGCACAGGCCGGCGATCTCGCGCTCGCCGCTCGATTCCAGCCGTCGCACGCGCACAGCGTCGTTCATATGGAGCCCATTCCGGTGAATGCTCGATTCGTCGCGATGACGACGATGTAGCGCGCCGCCTTGCGCGTGCGGTTGCGGAACGTCGTCGGCTCATCAAGCCGCATCGCGAGGCAATCGCCTTCATCGAGCTTGTAGGTGACTTTGCCGAGCGTGAGCTCGATGCTGCCTTGCTGAATCCACAGCTGCTGATGGATCGCGAATTCGCGCGGTCCGGTTTCGTAGGCGACTTTCGCGCCCGCAGGCAGCGTCACTTCGACGATCTGGATGGGAGATGGATAACGCGCGGGCGAAATGTTCGTGCGAACGTAGCCGGACTGCGGATCGCGCCACGTCGTGCGCTCGGCCCGGCGCGACAACGGATTCGCCGGCCCGCTCGCCTCATCGAACAGCGATGCCAGCGGCACGCCGAGGCCGGTCGCGATCTTTTCGAGCACGACGGCGGTCGCGCTGCTTTCGCCGCGCTCGATGAGCGACAGCATCGAGCGGCTGACGTCGCACTTCTCGGCCAGGGCATCGAGCGACAGCCCGAGCTGCGCGCGCAACGAACGCACCCGGGCCGCGATGCGCAGATTGATGTCGGATCCCGCCGCCGGCGCTTGTTCTCTCATATTGGAGCAAGTCTCCAATATGCTGGATGGGCGAGTCAAGCCTCGGCGACCAACGCTGGCTCCCAAAGCGTCCCGTGTATCATTCCGCCGCATTCAAACGACAGGTTCGCACCGTGCACGAGTTCCAAGACGCCGCAACCATTCGCCCGCTCGAGCCGCGCGACTTCGCAACGGTCGCCGCCCTGGCGCGCACGATCTGGCTCGCCCATTACACGACGATGATCACGCAGGCCCAGATCGAGTACATGCTCGGCGGCCGCTTCGCTCCCGAGAATCTGCGCCGCTATCTCGGCGCGCACGATCGCTGGATGGACGTGCTCGAAGCCGCTCACGGGCTCATCGGCTATTGCAGCTACGCGCTCACCCCCGCCCCGGGAGAATTGAAGCTCGAGCAGCTCTATCTGCTTCCCGATCTTCACGGCCGCGGCCTCGGCAAGCGGATGCTGGATCATGTCGAGCGCCGGGCTGCGGAGCTCGGCTGCCGCGTACTCGTGCTCCAGGTGAACAAGCGCAACGAGAAGGCCATAAAGGCGTATCGACGCGCGGCGTTTTCCGTCCGCGAGGAAGTCGTCGTGGATATCGGCCAGGGCTACGTGATGGACGACTACATCATGGAGAAGCGGCTCGACGCATGACGCTGCTGTGGAACAAGCGTCGCGCCGAGCGGTCGCTCTGGCATCTCATGGATGCGCTCGTCGTGGTGGCGCTCATCGGCGCGTTGGCCGCGTTGGCGCTGCGCAATTTCAGCACCACGACAGCTCACTTTCGCATCAGCGAAGTGTTGTTCCTCTTGCCGGGAGCCCGGGTGAATGCGCACGAATTTCGCGCCGTGAACGGCCGCTGGCCCAAGGCTGCCGAGTACGTAAACGCACAATCATCGACGGCACGCTGCAGGCCGGAAGCTATACGCGCAATATGGCTTACACCGCGGCTGGATCGCTCACGTTCGAACTCCGCGACGACGTCACACACGGACAAGAACATGAGCTTTCCGCTCGCGCCGCCACGGCACCCGAGAACAACAACTCAGCCATCATCTGGGTGTGCGGCTATGCCATGCCGCCGCCGGGATTCGAAACGATGTCCCCGGATAAAACAACGATCCCGCCGGCGTTGCTGCCGGCCCCCTGCAGAGACAAGAAAAAGGAATGACTGATGATGGACGAGCGATCGGCGTTCGTCGCACGCCAGCTGCTGCGAACGTTGCGTGACACGGCGAGTGACGAGGGCGCGGCGTTCGCGCATATGGACCGCGCGCTCTCCGACCGGATGCGCGCAGCGTCCCGGGATCTGCAACGCACGCTGAGTTCGTCAGCCCTCGGCGGGGATGCCGAAAGCGATTGGCTGCACGTTGCTCTCCGCTGCATGCGCCTCCTTCGCGAGCGCGGCGTCAGCATGACGGGCGCCGTCTGGGACACGCTGCAATCGAGCGCCGCCGAGAACAGCGAAATCTCCGCAGCGCTCGCGCAGTCGCTCATGCGCACGCTTGCGCTCACCGTCGCGACCTCGCTCATCGCGCTCGTCGTCGCGGTCATCTATGTGATCTTCGTGTTGCCGCAGTTCGAAGCGCTGTTCAGCGGCATGGGGGCTGCGCTCCCCGCGTTCACGAACGCAGTGTTGAGCGGCGGCCGCTCGCTGCTGTTCGTCGCACCGCTCTTGGGACTCGTGATCCTCACGTTCTTCCTGCCGATCAAGTTCGAATGGGCTCAGGGCGGGCGTCGTTGGCGCTTCGCGCCCCTGGTGCGGCGGGTGCGAATCGGGCGCAACCTCGCAACCCACTATCGACAGCAGCTTTTCATCGCTTACGCGTGGACCTTGACCCGCTGCGGCGTGGCGCCGCGCGATGCCTTGGCGGCCGCGAGCAGCGAAACCGAGCTCTATGCCGACATCGATTTCAAGGCCATGCATGCGGGACAAACCATGGATGCGCTCGCCACTGCCCTCTTCGATGCCGATCGCCTCGGCCATCTCGCCGAGGAGATCGAAAGCCAGCGCGCCGTCCGCACGCAGCTGCTGGCGCGAGCCGCCGAGCGCTTTCAGCTCGATGTTTCGCTCGCGATGCGCACGATCTTGTACATACTGGTCGGCGCGCTGCTCGTCGCGATGTATCTGCCGATCTTCAAACTGGGCGCGGTTGCTTGAGGAGAATACGATGAAACAGCATGGATTTACGTTGATCGAGTTGATGATCGTGGTTGCGATCATCGGCATCCTGGCGGGCATCGCCGTGCCGGCGTATCAGGACTACACGATCCGCGCGCAGGTGGTGGAGGCGTTTTCGCTTGCGAGCGAGCTCAAGTCCTCCGTCCAGGAATATCGCAAGGAGCATGGACGCATGCCGGCCACCAACGAAGCAGCCGGCGTACCGGCGCCTCAAATGCTGATCGGCAACTATGTGAAGCGCATCGAGGTCGCGAACGGCGCATTGCACATCGAGTTCGGCAATCTCGCGAACGCCAATCTCGCCGGTTCGATCGTCACACTGCAGCCGCTCGTCGTGACGGGGAGCCCTGCGAGCCCGATGTCATGGCGCTGCGCGAATCGCGCGATCCCGGAAGGCATGGAGGCGGTCGGCGAGAATCGCACGACCGTGGATGGGAAGTACTTGCCTAGCTCGTGCCGCGGCTAGCGCTTCAGAACAGCGGCCAGGCCCGCACGAGCATCTTGCCGCCGAGCGTGATCCACACGAGGGCGCACATCAGGAGCGCGAGCATGACGGCCGCGCTGCCGTAGTCTTTCGCGCGCTTGGACAAGCCGTGCGGCTCGAACGAGATGCGGTCGATTGCCGCCTCGATGCTCGAGTTCAGCAGCTCGACGATGAGCACGAGCACGATCGAGCCGACGAGCAGCAGCCGCTCGATGGACGTGAACGGCAGGAGCACCGCGAGCGGCAGCAGGCAGGCCGCGAGCGTCAGCTCCTGTCGAAACGCACTTTCCTCGCGCACGGCAAACACGAGTCCGTTCCATGAGTTATGCAGCGCGTACCACGCGCGCATGAGGCCGCGATTGCCTTTGTGCGGATTCAGCTCGGGCGAGTACTCGCGGTCGGCTCCCATCATTCGGATCAGGCGAGCGGCATCAGAACCAGGGCGCTGCCCGCGAGCGTGAAGCCGATCACGGCTCCCGCGGCGACGTCGCTCGGATAGTGCAGCCCGAGCACCACGCGCGACGTCGCGACGAGCGCCGCGAACGGCACGCACAGCCATGCAAGCTCCACGAACCCCGCGCTGATGAGCGTGGAAAAGCTCACGGCATGCAGCGTATGGCCGGAAGGAAAACTGTAGCGGTCGAGCGGCGGCGTGCCGCGCACGATGCCGATCAGCGAGACGCACGGACGTTCGCGCATCAAGCGGCCTTTGAGCCATTTGTAGAGGAGAACGCCGGTTACGCCGACGACGCTCATCCGGATCGACACCTTCAACCCGGCTTCACCATAAAGAATCGGCAGCAGGGCCGCGAAGGCATACCAGAATGCGCCGTCGCCGAGCCGGCTGACGATCACGAACAGCTTGCGCAGCTCGTGCTTATGACAGCCGCGATTGAGCTTGAGACACCATGCGTACTCGAGCGCATCGATCCGGCGAAACACGTCTGCCGTGCGGGGGATGATCACGACGTCGACACCCGTTTCCACATCGCGCGCATCGTGATGGCGCGGTACTGCGGAGAGATGTCAGCCGTGTGACAGTTTCGTGATCCGGGACCCCGTCGTCCCGACGCAAGTCGGGACCGCCGTTGGCACCGTACCAGATGAGGTCCCGACTTTCGTCGGGACGACGCCGTGGCTCACATCCGCGCCGTGGCTCACATCCGCGAGCGCGGCTGCCTCGGATTCTGCGGCTGCGGCGGACCGGTCTTCTCTTCGTCCGCATCATCCTGACTGCGCTCGAGCGACGACAAGCTCGGCACCGGCGCACCCATGCGCTGACGCAGGCGCACGAAATTCTCGAGGATGCCCTTCGCCGCTTCTTCCGGACTGAAGCCGTACTCACCCGACTCGAGCATCCCGACGCCGATGACTTCGATTTCGTTCGAAGACACCGTGCGATACCAAGCCCCGTACACTGATCCGTCGACTTCGTGCGTGAAATAGTTGAGTCGTGACTGCGCCATCGCCCGTGCTGCTGTACCCCTCAAGGGATTTCTACGCACCTGCACCATGAATGTTCCGTCACCGCGGCAACGGAATCTTCATGGACGACTCGGGTGCAGCACGAATGTCGGCCGATCGACCTCAGCGCTGCATGATCGAAGCGAGGGTCGGCCTCACCCGCGATGAAGCGTCACGCTGCGCGGCGTGAGCATTCCGCTCGTGGCGATATGCGCGAGCCACCAGGGAACGAATGCGACGATCTGCAGCACGCGCCCGCTGAACGCCATCGCGAGCGCCGCTTCCGCGCTGATGCCCGCGAGCAGCATCAAGCCGACGAAGACGGACTCGTACACGCCCCAGCCGTCCACCGTGATCGGCAGGCGCGAGATCAAGCCGGCCACCGGCATGACGCCGAGCATGAGCGACAGCTTCGCGGGCACGCCGAGCCCGAGCGCGATCATCCATGGAAATGCGATCGCGATGAGCTGCTCGATCACCGTGAGCACACCGAACGTCACGATCGCACCGCGCGCCACGCCGAGCGAGTGATAGGCGGCGGTGAACTTTGCGAGATAGCCGAACGGCTTCGATTCGCGCACGCGTCGCGGCAGCCTGCCGACGACCCATGTCACGAAACGCTCGTTCATGGATGCGATCAGCAGCGCGACTGCACCGACGAGCGCTAGAGCACCGAGCCAGAGCGCGAAGTCATAGTCGTCGGCGAGCACGCCCAACGAGCGCAGCACGGCGAGGCTCACGAGCCCGAGAGCGAGCGCGAGCACGAAGCCGATCATGCGCTCGATCACGATCGACGCGACCACATCGGCGCCGCTGAAGCCGCGCTTTGCCGTCATCGCGGCGCGAATCGCATCCGCGCCGACCGTCGCCGGCAGCGCCATGCCCCACATCATCGAGGCGCAGTAGATCGCAACGCCGGGGAACAGCGGCAGGCGATAGCCCTGCGCTTTCAGGAGCACGGTCCACTTGTACGTCATCAGCATGCGATCGGCCGTGACCGCCACGAGCGCGAGCGCGAGATAGAACGGATCGAAATCGCGCACGATGCGCATCATCTCGCGCGCATCGACGACATAGACGAGCAAGCCGACGACCAGCGCGATCGACAGCGCAACCCGCAACATGAACCCTTTCGACACGGTCAAGACGTGACCACCTCGGATCCGACCGTCACGCGCGTCGGCACGATTTCATTGAATACTTCGAGGGTGCGCCTTGCCGTGTCTTTCCAGCTCAGCGCTCTCGCGCGCTGCAGGCCACGCTCGCGCATCTCCGCACGCAACTTCGCGGATCCGGTGACCTCGGCGAGCGCAGTCGCAATCGCGGCCTCATCGAGCGGATTCACCAGGCGCGCCGCGCCGCCGGCGATCTCTGGGCTTGCGCATGTCGAGGGAACGATCGCGGGACAGCCGCAGGCGAAGGCTTCGACGATCGGAATGCCGAAGCTTTCGCACAGCGTCGCGAGCAGGAAGCACTCCGCGAGCTGGAACGCCATGTGAATGCGCGAATTCGGAATGAAGCCCGTGAACACGACATGCGCGAGATCGGCGCCCGAAAAGCCGCGCGCGCGGAGATATTCATAGACCTGCTTGCCCACGACGACGAGCGGCAGCGTGCCGCCTTCCTTGCGGTAGCGCAGATAGGCCCGCAGCAGCCGTTCGTTGTTGCCGCCCGGGTATTCGGGCATGCCCTTGTGCGCGATGTGCAGCGTACGGGCGACCGTGAGAATGAAGCGCTCGGGCAGGTGATACTCGGCCCGGAATGCGGCGAGCGCGCTCTCGTCGCGCTCCGGCGTGAAGTTCGCGCCGACGCCCGCGTACGAGACGACGGACCGCTTCACATTGATGCAGGTGTAGCGCGCCAGATCATCGAGCGTCGCCTGCGAGATCGCGAGCGTGCGCGTCGCCTTCCAGCTGTAGATCGGCAGCATGAGCCGGATGTAAGCGTTGTCCCACCAGGGGTAATTCTGCGGATTCACGTACCAGTCCGAGCCCTGCTGCACGAACACGCAGGGCCGACGCGTGAACAACGGCACGGAGAATTTCGCGTGGAAGATCAGGTCGACGTCGTACTGGCGCGCAAGCCGCGGCACGACGACCTGATCCCAGTACAGCTTGAAGCGCGCGGGCGCGACGTGCGTGCGCACGTTCGGAAATTCATCGAACAGGCGCGCCGATTTGGGCGTGTCGAGGAAGACGACGTACTTGGTCGATGGGTCGAGCCGGAACAGCTCGCGCAACAGGTTCAGCGCGTAGACGCCGAGCCCGTCGTCCTGATCCAGCTGTCTTCCCATCACACCAATCGTGCGATTGCTCATCGACTCAACTCTCCTCGACCGACGATTCATCTAATGCGCCAGGTGCTGTGCGCCAGCAAAGCCGCGCACTTTGTGTCCGATGGCGGCGAACACGCTCGATCGGGCCCGCCCTGGCAGGAACGTGAGCCAATCGCACTTGAAGCGCGCATACACGGGCAGCGGCGCATCGGCGCGTCGCTCGGCGCGAAAATCGAGCGCCACGCCGAACAGCGCCTCGAAGCCATGGTGACGCGCAAGCTCCTGGGACAACCTCGAACCGAGCATCCACGGATACGCGAGCGTCCTCGGCACATAGCCCAGGTGCGTGTGAAACGCGGCCCGCGTCAGCTCGAACTCGGAGGCGACGAGCTTGCGGATCTCGGCGGCGCTCATCTGTATGCCGGGCAATCGGCGCGCTTGTGCGCGAAACTCGCTCAGCAACGCGGCGCGCCAATTCCGCTGCGCGAAGAACGCCTCGCCGCCATTGCGCTGCACGAACGCCTGACACGCGGCCGTCAGCGCCTCGTTTTCGAGGAAGCGCGTCGTCGCGGACAACAACGGCTGCGAGCGATAGATCGGCGTTCCCGGCGGCGGCCGGCCGAGCACGTCGCCGCGCAGCGTATGGCGCATCGGCCAGTCGTAGATGTCGAAGCGCTGCAGCGCGGCCGCGCTCGCGAAATCGACGAGCTGCGACGAAACCGCGACGAGCGCGTGGCGATGCGCATGCGATTCGACGTCGACACGGCCGGACGCGACGCATTCCGCGAGCTGCGGCCAAGTCATGAACAGGTCATCGGCGCCGCGGCCGCAGCCGTCCATCCAGTGCGTCGGCGCAAACAGCACCGCACGCAGATCGAACGAGCGCAGCAACGGCAAGGCGACCGAGTGAAAGCTCTTGCGGGCATCGTCGAAGGTCAACAGCACCGAGCGTCCATCATGGCGGTGGCGGCCGCGTCGGATCGCGAGATATTCATCGAGGCCGAGCGTGCGATAGCCGTTGTCGCGCAGGAACTCGAGATCGCGGCCGAAACTGTCGGCCTCGACGTCGTGATACGTGAACACGGGAATCTCATCGCGCGGCAGCGACAGGCCGAAAATGAAGCGCGGGTACCGCGTTCTGGCGATACGCCCGATGCCGTTCCACAGCCGGCCAAATTCGTTCATGGGTCAATGCCATCCCGCGAAGCCAACCACGGGCCTCCCGACGACTGTTATCGATGTCGCGCTGCTTTACAGCATGCGCGCCTGAGCTCACGCGTCGGCTTCAAACTCGCGGATCGATGCGCTGGTTCCGCGGACGGGCATTGGCCCTAAGGGCGAGACAGATTCGCCGATATCCGGCCAGGGTGCAGAGCGCTGATCCGAAAGCCCGTCATCCCGACGCAAGTCGGGATCGCCGTTGCTCGCGTTACAGTCCGCCTACGCGCGCGGCCTTGCGCACCTTCAGATGCAGGGCAAGACTCATCGGCCGATCGTCGGTGCGTGCGTTACTGAGCACGACGACGCCGGTTCTTCTGCGCGGATTGAAAACAACCGCGGAGCGATATCCTTCCTTGCCGCCGTCGTGACCGTAGACCTCTTCGCCGCCGAGCCGCGATCGGCCCCAGCCGAGCGCACGCATCGGCGTGCGCTGGTAGGTCATCGCCGCGTACAAAGGCGTCTCGCGCACACCGAGATTGAAGGCAACAAATTTCAACAGATCGTTCGCTGTCGAGCGCAGCGAACCCGACGCCGGCATCGCAAGCATTTCCCAGGTATCGACAGGCTGAAGGAACCGGTCGTGCCCCGGCGCGAGGCGGCGCTGCTGATCCGCATTCAACGTGATGGACGTACTCGCGAGCCCAAGCGGACCGAGCACGCGTTGCTGAAGGAACGGCTCGTATTCCATTCCCGCGTGTCGCGCGAGCAGGCGCCCGAGCAACGCCACGCCGAGATTCGAATACTCCTGCTTGCCTGGCTCGCGGCCGAGCTCATGGCTCGACAGAAATCGATACAGCTGCTCCGCCGAATAGGCCCGATAAGGATCCGGGCGCGCGAGCAGCGAGAAATTCGTCGGCATGGCAGGCAGCCCGGAGACGTGCTTCGACAGGTCGAGCAATGTGATGGGACGGCCGCGCTGAGGCATCGTGACGCCGGCCGGCAGGTACTTGGCGGCGGGATCGTCGATCGCGACCTCGCCGCGTTGGACCATGTCGGCGAGCAGCAAGCCCGTGAACACCTTCGTCACCGAGCCGATCTGAAATACGGTATCGCCATCGAGCGGCCGGCCATCCGGCGCGCCGCTCTTGCCGTGCACGACGATCCGTTGCCCCTCGGGCTCGATGATGCCGACGACGATGCCGACGCCATTTCGCTCCATGCGCTCGGCGAGCAGCTTGCGGATGGCCTCGTTCCCCGGAATGGACCACGCGGAGTCCTCGCCCGCCTTAGACGCGATCGGTGCTGAATCGCCGGCCGCGGACGCCGTTGGATCCGTCCCCTGCGCATTGCCCGACGCGGCCCACAAACCCAAGCTCGCGAACACGGAGATGCATGAGTTCCGAGCCGCCGAAATCCCCATTGTTGTTCTCCTCGAGATGCATTGGCCCTCGCGCGGTTTGGTTGAGAGTCCAAACGGCTCCGCAGGGTTGCAGGGCGCTGCGCCGATCGAAACCTCCACGGAATTCGTCATCCCGACGCAAATCGGGATCGCGACCGGCACGCTCGTCATCAGCTCGTCTGCAGCGCAGCTTTCCCTTTGGATTTCTTCTCAGTCGGACCGTTGTCGCTCAGGTGCGCCCTCGCTACGCTTCCGCTCACGGTTTGGGGGCTTAATAAAGGTGCGTGTATGACGATCTCAGCATCTCGAGTTCTCTTGCAGTGCGCGGTGGCCTGTGCCGCTGTCTCGATCGGCGCCGGCGCCTTCGCCGCAGACCCAGTCAAGAAAATGCCCATTCCTCGGACCGCCGAGGGCAAGCCGGACTTCACCGGCTTCTGGACCCACGAAACGATCACGCCGCTCGAGCGGCCCGCCCAATACGGCACGCGCCTGATCATGACCGATGAGGAAGTGAAGGCAGCCGAAGGCTTCGCCGCCGAGCACGTGAAGAAGGCGGACGCGCCGACCGATCCGAAGGCGCGCATTCAGGATCTGCCGACGGATTGCGGTTACGGCTTCACCGGCGCGAACTGCGGTTACAACAATTTCTGGGTCGACCGCGGCGAGAAGGTCCTGCGCATCAAAGGCGAGCCGCGCGCCTCGATCATCACCGATCCCGCGAACGGCCGTCTGCCGGGAATGCTGCCCGATGCGGCGAAGCATGCGGCTGCCGAGCGCGCCGCGTTCCGTAAGAACGCAGGACCCGTGGACGGCCCCGAGCTGCGTTCGCTCGGCGAGCGCTGCCTGCTCTCGTTCGGCTCGAACGGCGGCCCGCCGATGCTGCCGAACATGTACAACAACGCGTATCAGTTCGTGCAGACGCCGGACAACATGCTGATCCTCGTCGAGATGGTGCACGACGCCCGCGTGCTGCGCATGAAGGGCAAGCCGCTGACGACGAAGATTCCGAAATGGCTCGGCGATTCGGTCGCACGTTGGGAGGGCGACACGCTCGTCGTCGAGACGACGAACTTCCATCCGCTGCACACCTTCCGCGGCGCCGACGGCGATCGCAAGGTCATCGAGAAGTTCTCGTATGCCTCGCCGAACGAGATTCTGTATCAGTTCACGGTGAGCGATCCGAACTCACTGACCGCGCCGTTCAGCGGCGAGCTGATCTTCAATCGCACGAACGAGCCGGTGTACGAGTATGCCTGCCACGAGGGCAACTACGCCCTGCCCGGCATCCTGGCCGGTGCGCGCGCGGAAGAAGCGCAGGGACAGAAAGCGACGGCGAAAGAAGTCGCAAACGAAGACGACGGCGAATAACCTCCCCTCTCCCGAAGGGAGAGAGGGAGAGGGTGAGGGGCCGCGCGCAAGGCGCGCAACAGCGCCAGCGCCGCCCCCTCGCCCGCATCAAAACTCGCTCAACTTCGCCACCAGCTCCGCCTGCCGTCCGACGCCAAGCTTCGCGAAGACGCTCTTGATCTGAACGCGCACCGTTCCCACCGCGACCTTGCGCTCCTGCGCGAGCGTCTCCGCCGATTTGCCTTGCGCGAGCTGCAATGCCACGTCCGTCTCCGCGGACGTGAAACCGTAAATACCTTGTAACACCGCCGCCTTGCGCGACTCGCTGCCGCGCGCTCCGCGCGCAACGATCAGGACGCGCGGCGTCGAGGAGAGCTCGAGCGCGACCGATGGCAGCGACATGACATCCAACACGAGCGGCGTACCCGACTCATCGGTACCGCGAATGGCGACGCTGCTCATCGCGGGCGCGCCAGGACGCTCGAGGCCGCGTGCTGCTCTCGCGATGGCATCGCTCAGCGCCTTGTCCTCGTCATCCCTAAACGCGCGCAAGTGCCGCTGACGCATGATGAGCCCGCGCCCGCCGCGCGCGAGCTCTTCGGCTTGCGCCGTCATCGCCTGCACCTCGCCGAGCCTGCCGCATACGAAGGCAGGAATCGCCAACGCTTCGAGCGCGCCCTTCAGCAGCACGGCGCCATTGCCCTCCAGCGCAATCTGCATGCGCACCGCGGCTCGCACGTGCGGCGCGAGCGACGCAAAGACTTCACGCTGCTCGCTGTTGATATGTCCTTCGCGCGCCGAGCGCACGACGGCAAGTCCAATCAACAGATCATTGCGCCGCTCGAGCGTCGCAAGACAGATGTATGGAATGTCCCAGGGCCGGGCAAACTCGGCGTAATGAGGATGCACCGCATGCTCCTCGGGCGTCATGAAATCGCATTCGGCCATGATCTTCAGCACGGGCGAGCGCATGCCGGCATTCACGCGTGGATTGAAGGCGGGATCACCGCCGCGACAAGCCCTGAAGTCCTCGTTGATGATCGGATCGATGTTCGTCATGAGATTGATCGGCACGACGGCGTCGCTGCCGATCGTGATCAACTCGCCCGAGCGCGATCCTGTTGCGGTCGCAAGCCCTTCGAGGGCCGAGTACCAGCGGCTGTGATCGACCGCCGCGCTATAGAACTCGTCCGCAATGGACAACCATCGTTCGTCGGATCGAAGCATTCGAGCAAGCCTTTTTGTGTTGTTGGTCGACCCGCTTCGCCCGCTGAAGCAGCGAGTCTTCGTAGCGCCTGGAGTTTGCAAGCGGCCCGCGGCTAGCGGCTGTTATGGACTTCACAGCCTGAGCGCACCAGCAAGGCGCACACGCGGTCGATTCATCTATTTCCCGACCGCCGTCACAAGATCGCGCGATTCGATCTCTCTCGCGCACGAGCCGTGCGGAAATCTCCGAAGTTACGCACGCGGGACCGTTGGGTAGTATCGAGTCGTCATGCATCGGAGCTGTTAGATGATGTTCGATCCCGGGGCGCGCTATTTCGGTTTGACGCTGGTGACCTGGGGCACGGGGCTGTTGGCGCTGGTGCTCGTCGCTATCGCGCACATCGCACTGCGTTGGTGGATTCGACGCCGCGCGCGAGCCGAAGCAGCACAGCCGACGAGCGCTGCGGACTCCCCAACCCTGCGTTATTGGATCTCCCGCGGCCTGAGCGACGGTGTGCCGCCGCTCGCCTGTCTGCTGTGGATCCAAGGATTGAACTTCGCGCTCACGACCTTCGCCGCGGGGCTGCCTAACAAGGAGATTGGCGCCGACATCCTGCGCGCGCTTTCTCTCTTGCATGGCATCGCAACCGTCGCGGCGCTCGCATGGCTGCTCGCTCGCGTGGCGCGTACGCTCGAGTCGGTGCTGACCTCGTTCGCGTCCGCAAGCCGCAGCACCTGGGATGACGTGTTCGCGCCCTTTGCCGGCCGCGCGTTGCGGCTCGTCCTGCCGTTGCTCGCCGTCATTCTCGGCGTGCCCGCCCTCTCGTTCTCCGATCAAGCCGAGCTCGTGCTGCAAAATGCCGTGAGCCTGCTGCTGATCGGCGTCGTCGCTGTGCTCTTGTTGCAGTTCGTCGGCGCGCTGTCTCAATTCGTGATCCGGCGCCATCGAATCGATGTCGACGACAATCGCGAGGCGCGCGCGATCTTCACCCAGGTCACCGTCCTCAAGCGCATTGTCGGGCTGATCATCGTCATCTTCGCGATCGCGTCGATGCTGATGGTGTTCGATTCGGTGCGGCGCTTCGGTACGGCGATCATCGCGTCGGCGGGCGTCGCGGGCATCATCGTCGGCTTTGCGGCGCAGAAGAGCATCGCGACGCTGCTCGCCGGCTTTCAGATCGCGATGACGCAGCCGATCCGCATCGACGACGTCGTGATCGTCGAAGGCGAATGGGGCCGGATCGAGGAGATCACGCTGACCTACGTCGTCGTGAAGATCTGGGACTTGCGGCGGCTCGTGCTGCCCATCACCTATTTCATCGAGCGGCCGTTCCAGAATTGGACCCGAACCTCCGCCGATCTGCTCGGCACCGTGTTCCTGTATCTCGATTACAACGTGCCGATGAACGCGCTGCGTGCGGAGCTGACGCGCATCCTCAATGCCTCGCCGCTGTGGGACAAGAAGGTGTCGGTCTTGCAGATCACCGATACGAAGGAGCGCACCATCGAGGTGCGTGCGCTCGTCAGCGCGAAAGATGCGGGCGCGGCGTTCGATCTGCGTTGCGAAGTGCGCGAAAAGCTCATCGAGTTCCTGCAGCGTCATCATCCGCACAGCCTGCCGCGGGTTCGCGCGAGCCTCACGCCGGTAGAGGGCGCGGCGCTGTTGAATTCAGAAGCTGGCGCAGCGGCGGTGCACGCGGCACGATAGCCGCATGCCGTTGCGCTCGATCGTCCGCACCCTTGCTATCGCCTCGCCTCTCGTCGTCCTGCTCACGTCGTGCGGCGGCTCGCCGACGCGCGAACCGCCAATCGATCCCGACGTCGCGCGCGCTCACATTCAGAAGCTGCTGCCGAAGGGCGTGAGCAACCCGGCCGCGTGGGCACAGGACATCTTCGCCGCGTTCGAGGCGCTGGATATTCGCCCCACGACCGAGAATGCCTGCGCCGTCATCGCCGTCACTCAGCAGGAGTCGACCTTCCAGGCGAATCCGGCAGTACCCGGACTGGGCGCGATCGCACGCAAGGAGATCGACACTCGCGCGGCGCGCTATCGCATTCCAAAGCTCGTCGTGAACGCTGCGCTCAGCCTCGAATCGCCGAACGGCAAGACGTATGCGCAGCGCCTGCAAAGCGCGAAGACCGAACAGGAGTTGAGCGAAACGTTCGAGGACTTCATCGGCATCGTGCCGCTCGGGCGCACGCTGTTCGCCGATTTCAATCCCGTGCGCACCGGCGGGCCGATGCAGGTGAGCATCGCGTTTGCGGAGGAGCATGCGAGCCGGTATCCGTATCCGGTGCCCGATACGATTCGCCGCGAGGTCTTCACGCGCCGCGGCGGCATGTTCTTCGGCATCGCGCATCTGCTCGACTATCCGGCGCCGTATGACGACATGCTGTATCGATTCGCGGACTTCAACGCCGGCCACTACGCGAGCCGGAACGCAGCGCTGCAGAACGCGATCAGCATCGCGGCGAAGACGAAGCTCACGTTGGACGGCGATCTGTTGATTCACGGCAGTGCCGAGCCCAGCCAGACGGAGCTCGCGGCCCGCAAGCTCGCGGACCGCCTCGAGATGAGCAACGACCAGATCCGGCGCGAGCTCGAGCGCGGGCATGAGGCGGATTTCGCGCAGTCGAAGCTGTATCGGCGCGTATTCGAGCTGGCGGACAAGGCGCGCGGCAAGCCGGTGCCCAGAGCGCTCGTGCCGAACATTCGGCTGCAGAGCGCGAAGATCACCCGGAAGCTGACGACAGAGTGGTTCGCTCAGCGCGTGGACGGCCGGTACGAGGAGTGTTTGCGGCGGAAGTGACGCACGGGGTGCGCGATCGCGAGGACGTCATCCCGACGAAAGTCGGGATCGCAAAATGGTACGGTGCCGAATGCGGTCCCGACTTGCGTCGGGACGACCGGAGCGGCCGACGTCATCCGACGAAAGTCGGGATCGCAAAATGGTACGGTGCCGAACGCGGTCCCGACTTGCGTCGGGACGACCGGAGCGGCCGACGTCATCCCGACGCAAGTCGGGACCGCAAAATGGTACGGTGCCCAACGCGGTCCCGACTTGCGTCGGGACGACGGGGGTTACTTCTCCTGCGACTTCCCGCTCGAGGACGACGCCCGCTTCATGAATTTACCCGTCGACACCCGGCCCGACGCCTTCAACACTCTGCGCACGCCCGTCGATGCGAGGCTGTAGCTCTCCGGCGCGACGCAAATCAGATCGCGCCCGCCCTCCTTCGCGTCGTACAGCGCCGCGTCCGCGGACGCGATGATCTCCTCCAGATGCGCCGGATCGCCTTCATTCGTGGCAAGCCCCGCGCTCACACTGACGCGCAGCTCCTCGGTGAGCGTGCCATCCTTGATCTCGGACGCGGCGATGCGCACGCGATCGACGATGGCGAGGGCAATATCAAGCGTCGTGTTCGGCAGCACCACGAGAAATTCCTCGCCGCCCCAACGCCCGAATACGTCCGAGCCGCGCACCGCGTTGCGGCCGATGCGCGCGAACTCCTGCAGCACGCGGTCGCCGACCGCATGTCCGAAGCGGTCGTTGACGCTCTTGAAATGATCGAGATCGAGGATGCCGATCGTCAGCGGCGTGCACTGGCGCCGCGCCAGATCGAACGCCTCGCTCGCAAGCTCGAACGTGCGGCGCCGGTTCGGCAGCTGCGTCAGATCATCGACCTGCGCGAGCCGTGCGAGCAGCTGCTTCTTTTTCTTGTTCGCGAGCAGGAGGTACGTGAGCAGCCCGATCATGCACATGCTCGCGAACGCCGCGAGCACGATCCATTTCAGCCGCTCGCTCTGGGCCGTGAGCCGCTCGTTCTTGATCTCGAGCTCGTGCTGCAGGAACGTGTTGCGCTCGATCTCGCGATCCGTTTCGAACCGCGCGCGGATCGCCGCGGCATCGCTCGCGCGATCCGCCTCGCTCGCCGCCTTGAAGCGCTGCATGTGCTCCTGATAATCCGCGAGCGCGAGCTCGTACTGCCCGAGCGCGGCATGGGCACGCGCGCGCAGCTCGTACACCTGCACCAAGCGCCGCGGCACCACATCGCTGCCGTTCTTGTCGAGCACGCGATCCAGCCGCGCGAGCGCCTGCGCGGGCATGCCTTGGAGCAAGTCGATGTGCGCAAGACCGGTCAGCGCCTGCTTCAAGGGCTCGATGGATTTCGCCGCCTCGAACGCCTCGAGCGAGGCCGTGCACTGCTGCCGTGCGAGCGGCAGCGCATTCAGCACGATGTTCGACTGACACAACAGGAGATCGTCGTACGCGACGCCGATCGCGTCGTTCATTTTCTCGCTCAACTGGCGCGACGCGGTGAGCTCCGCGATCGCCGCTTCATGCTCGCCCATTTCACGCAGGATGGCGGCGCGGAAGAAGCGCGTCGTCGCAAGATTGAAGGTCGCGCCGCGCGCCAGGTCCCAATCGAGCACTTCCTGATTCAGCGCCAGCGCCTGGGGGAAGTCGCGCACGTCGCGCATGACGAGCGCGAGCGTGTCGGCGGCGAGCACGCGTTGCTGGCGGCGTTCGCTGCCTTCGCTCATGCGATACGCGCGCGTCAGATAAGCGCTCGCGAGATCGCTGCGATCCGCCTGATGCTCGAGCTGACCGAGCGCGATCAGCGTGCAGGCTTCCGCCGGAGAGCCGTTTTGCTGCAGCTTGTGCACGGCCTCGAGGCGCTCGATCGCGGCCGGCACGGTCGCTTCTTCGAAGGTATTCGCCGCCCAGATCACGGCCAGGTTCACATACACCGGGCTGCGCTGATCCGCCACGAGCGACATGCCCTCCTCGGTCGCGCGCCTCACGTCCTCGTAACGTTCCATGATGCTCAGGGACTCGGCGAAAGTCGCGAGGATCTCGGCGCGCCGGCGCGGATCGGCGGATGACGTCGATGCCAGCCGGGCCTCGAGCTCACGCGCGACGGATGCCGGATCGATGCCGATCCTGCGCTCGTAGTCCCGAATCCTCGCGTCGGTGCTCGGCAGACACGCCGCATGCGCCGCGCAGCCGACGAGTGCGAGCGCACAGGCGGCCATCGTTCGAGCGGCGAACCCGAACGCGGAGCGAATGACGAGCAGCAGGTGGGGCATGGGTTTGGCGAACGTTACCCGCGGTCCGCAATCAGTGCTTCATCGCACGTCACGCGGGCTCACGCGGTCACATGATTTGCGACGCACGTCTCAATTTGGGGATTGGGTGTTATGAGGGTCGTGACCGCGGCGCCGTCGTCCCGACGGAAGTCGGGACCGCATTCGGCACCGTACCAACTTGCGGTCCCGACTTTCGTCGGGACGACGGTGTTCTAGTCACTCAGCGGCTGGCCCCCGACTTTCACGATCAGCGCCTTCACCCGCTCCGTCGCCTCGCTCAGGAGGCTGACATCCGCGCTGCGCAGAACGAGCGTCGTGCCGTAGCGGCCGTCGCGATCGAACGGATAGCTGCCAATCTCCACCGCCGGATACGCCGCCTGCAGTTTGGCGAGCGGCTGCGCGATCGCGCTCTCGCCGAGGTAAGCCGTGACCGAGCGTGACTGCAAGACGGCGCCGCCGCTCAGCTTCGTCTCGAGCGTCGCGAGCATCGCTCGCATCACGACCGGTATCCCGGCGAGCACATAGACGTTCCCGATATAAAACCCGGGCGGGCCGCCGGTGCTGTTCTCGATCAGCCGCGCGCCTTCGGGAACGAGCGCCATGCGCATGCGCGCCGACATGATCTCCGGCGGCGCCTCGCGGCGCCGGAGGATCGCCGCAATCTCCGGATGCTCGACGAGCGGCACGTCGAAGGCCTTCGCGATGGACTGCGCGGTGATGTCATCGTGCGTGGGGCCGATGCCGCCGGTCGTGAGCACGTAATCGTACTTGCCGCGCAGCTCGTTCACGACCGACACGATCATCGCCTCGACGTCCGGAATCACGCGCGCCTCGGCGATCCGAATTCCCCATTGCCCGAGACTGACAGCGATGTCGCGCAGGTTCGAATCCTGCGTACGCCCCGACAGGATCTCGTTGCCGATGATCACGACGGCGGCGGTGACGATTCGGTCGATCATCGTTGCCCCTGGGTTTTTGATGCGCGGAGTATGCCGCATGGAATGGGCGGGCACATCACCGTACTTGGGCCATCTTTGGGCCACTGTATCGGGCGCTCGCAATCGCAAGTGGAGCGTGCTTTCGCACGCGAGTGCCGCTAGCCTATCGGCGGTTTCCCCATCGCCATGGTGCCTCATGCGACGCGCAGCCCTGCTGGTCCTGGCTTGCTCCACTCTCGGCATCACCACTTCGACAGTCGCGGCCGACCTGCTCGCGAGCCGTCAGACGAGCGCATCGAAACAGGCGCGCGCCGGCGAGCCTCGCTTTCGCGAGCTCTACAAGGAACTGGTCGAGATCAATACGACGCTCTCGGAAGGCTCGTGCACGCGAGCGGCCGAAGCGATGAAGGCGCGGCTCACGGCCGCGGGTTATCCGGATTCGGACCTGCACCTGATCGTGCCGCCCGAGCGGCCGAAGGACGGCAACCTGGTCGCGGTCCTGCCTGGCACCGATCCGAAGCTTCCGGCGCTCATGCTGCTCGCGCATATCGACGTGGTCGAGGCGAAGCGCGCGGATTGGGAACGCGATCCCTTCAAGCTGAGCGAGGAAGGCGGCTTCTTCTATGCGCGCGGCGCGTCGGACGACAAGGCGATGGCGGCGGTCTTCACCGACTCGATGGTGCGCTACAAGGAAGAAGGCTATCGCCCGAAGCGCACGCTCAAGCTCGTGCTCACCTGTGGCGAGGAGACGCCGAATACCTTCAATGGCGTCCAGTATCTGATTCAACATCATCGCGATCTGATCGACGCCGAGTTCGCGCTCAACGAGGGCGGCGGCGGACGTTACGACGCGGCGACGGGCAAGTATCAATACAACGGCATTCAAGCGGGCGAGAAGCTGTATCAGGACTTCACGCTCGAGACGACGAATCCGGGCGGACATTCCTCGCGGCCGACGCCGGACAATGCCATTTATCAGCTCTCGGCTGCGCTCGCGAAGCTGCAGGCGTATGAGTTCCCGGTCGAGCTCAACGATGCGACGCACGGGTATCTGGAGAAGTTCGGCGCGATCGTCGGCGGCTCGCTCGGCGCGGACATGAAAGCCGTCGCCGCGACTCGCGATCCGGCGGCGGTGGCGCGCTTGAAGCAGGATCCGAGCTTCAACACGATGCTGCGCACGACCTGCGTCGCGACGCTGATCCAAGGCGGGCATGCGCCCAATGCGTTACCGCAGCGGGCGACGGCGAACGTGAACTGCCGGATCTTCCCCGGCCATGCGCCCGAGGAGATTCGACAGACCCTCATCAAGGTGATCGGCGATCCGGGCGTGAAGGTGTCATTCCAGGCCGAGCCGGAGAAAGCAGGACCGCCGCCGAAGCTCACCCCGGACATCCTCGGGCCGATCGAAAAGCTCACGGCGGAGATGTTTCCGGGCGTGCCGGTCGTGCCGGCGCAGTCCGCTGGCGCGACGGACGGCCGGTTTCTCACGCCGGTGGGAATTCCGACGTACGGGGTTTCGGGCATGTTCTCCGACGGCGCAACGACGAACGCGCACGGGCTCAACGAGCGCATTCGTGTGCAGTCGTTGCTGGAGGGGCGGGAGTTTCTTTATCGGTTGACGAAGATGTACGCGGGCGGCAAGTGAACCGCCGTCCCGCCCTCCGTCGTCCCGACGCAAGTCGGGACCTCATCCGGCACGCTGCCAACTTGCGGTCCCGACTTTCGTCGGGATGACGGAAGGCGCGACGCGTCGCCCTTGAGTTACTGGCTCACGCCCTTCCGATACTTCCCATACAGCAGCTCCTCGACGAACTCTACGCACTTGAAATCGAGCAGCTGCATGTTCTTGTCCAGGCGGCGATAGATCGGCAGGCTGATCTTCCACGGACGCGTGAACGTGTCCGGATCCGTGATCGTCGCCTCGTACATCAGCACGTTCGCGCCCTGCGGCTTGTAACGCTCGGTCACCTTCATCGCCGGGCCGTGAAAATTGCCGGCGCTGTCGAACCAGGTGTCTTCCATCTGCGCGGTCACGTCGATGACCAGCGTGTCGCCTTCCCAGCGACCGAGGTTGTAGCCCATCCAGGAATCCACGGCGCCTTCCGTGCCGGGCTTGTTCATATAGACGATGCGATCGGCGCCGGCGAACTCATACGTGATGAGCATCGTGTTCGGCTCCTGCACGATCTGAAACGGATGCGGCAGATACGTCGCGCGCGGCACGCCCGGCAGCTTGCATTTCACGAGCGGGTCGAGCTCGAGCCAGTGCTTCTTGTTCTCAGCACGCTTCTGCAGCGCTTCGGGCTTGTACGGAATGCGTCCGCCTTCGACGACGCCGAGCCCGCCGGGAATCGCACCGAGCGCGCCCATCGCGACGACCGGGCTCGGCTCCGCGTTGTGCGGCTCGAGATTCCAATGCGCCGAGCCCATCGTCTGCCAGATGCCGTTGAGATCGGGTTTGCCGTCGGCCGTGCGCGCGGGCTTTTCCTGAGCGAGCGCCGCGGTGCATGCGAGCGCGAGAGCGAGTGAGCCGATGAGGGTTGATGTCGTGCGGAAAAAGGATTGCATGAAGGATCCTGTTGCGATGTATGTGGAGCGCGCGCGGCCCTCGCCCTAGCCCTCTCCCGCCGAGCGGGAGAGGGAACTGGAGGTGCGGAGCGCTATTCGTTCGCTTTCTGTTTCGCGGCGGCTTCGCGCTCTTCCTGACGCGCGCCCTGCAGGATGTTCACCATCCCGTAATTGCCTTCGTGGCAGGCGTATTCGAACAGCTCACCTTCGGCGCGCACCATCGGCACGAGCGCAGTGAACGGTCGCGTGAACGTCTTCGGCGCAGTAATCGTGAACTCGTAATTCACGCGGTCCGGACCGACGCGCGTGAATTTCTCGATGAGCGTCATGTCCGTGCCGTCGCCGGCGCCGCGGAACACATTCGTCTTATCGGTGAAGTTCGTCGTCTCGACGACGAGCGTGTCGCCTTCCCAGCGGCCGCGCGAATCGCCCGACCATTGCCTGAGCGCCGGATCCAGATGCGGCCGGCCGTCGATCGGCACGATGCGCGCATCGTGAATCATCTCCGTCATGATCACGACGTTCGTCTTCGACTGAAAGATCTGCACGTTGTTGTTGTACATGCTCGGCACGAACGGCGGGCCGGAATTGAAGCCCATCAGGCAGCGTTCCGAGAGGCCGCGATCTTCAGGGCCGTCCTTGCGCACGCCGCCGACTCGGAAACGCACCGGACGTTGACCGCCGGTATCCGGACCGAGGCCGCCGTTCTCGGATTTCACGCCCGGTTGCAACGGCGGGAGCCTGCCGTTCGGCGGGTCGATGACGAGCGAGGTGCGCAGGTTCGCGCCTTGATCGCCGCTCTCCACCCAGAACTGGTTGTAACCGCCGACGCCGCCGCTGCCGCCGGTCGAGTTGTCCGACTCCTGCGAGCGCTTCTGCACCTGCGCCTGCTGCTCGTCGTATTCCTCTTTGGTCATGAACTCGCGGTCCTTGAACCGCGCGGGCCGCTCGAACGGCGTGTCGGAGCTGAAGTTCCAGACGCCGCGTAGATCGGGATGGCCGAACTCCGTCTTCGGGACCACATACTTCTTGCCTTTCGCAGGCTCGGTCGCATGCACCGCGGATGCAGTCAGCGCACCGGCGATGATCAAGTGGGTCAACAGCGTCGCTGCACGGGCTCGTGTGATCACGAAGGGTCCCTCATGGAATCTTGGGTATGGAGCGCGAGCGAATGGTGGGGCTACGCACGCAGGCCGGTCAACGGACTTCCGTGAAGATCGGTAAACGCGAACGCCCGCGAATGCCGGGCGTTTTGCACAGCGCGCCAAGCGCGCTCACCAGCTCGCGATGAGCTCGCGAAACGGACGCGCGAGCGCTGCGCCCTGTGCATCGAAAACTTGGATTGGTTTGCCGTCCACGGTCACGCGGCTCGGGCGCCGGCGATTCGGCCACGAGACATGCACGGCCAAATCCTTGCGCAGACCTGGACCGAGCGTCACGCGCAGCACGCCACCCTCCTCCTTCGCGGTCATCGTGAGCTTTCCATCCGCCGTCGGCAGCTCGGTCACGCTGAGCCCGGCTCCTTCGACCCAGCTTTGCGGCGTCCCGGGCAACAACATCAGCCGGTCGTCCTCCTCTCGCATCAACATGCCGAACAGCGTGCGCGCGTATTCGGCGCCGATCCACGTATGCGGCATGTCGCCGAGATAAATCGGATGACGCAACCGCGACTGCACGACCTCCGCGAACACCTGCCATTCGAACGGCCGGCGATGACGCAGGAAGCTCGTAAGCAACTCCGCCGCATGCTGCGCCTGATCGAGATGCACGTACGTGAGAATGTTGCGCAGCTCGTACGGCGTGTAGCTGTAGAGCGCGTCTGGCGCCTCGCGCGAACGAACCATGTCGAGATAGCGCGCGAAGGTGCGCTCGAGCGCTTCGCGCGGCAGCAGCGCCTGTTGTCCGGTCGGATCGAGCGCAATAGACACGCTCGTCGGATCCGGATTGCCGGAGTCGGCATCCGTCGGAATGTAGTCCGCCCGCTTCCATGCCATCGTCGCGCGAATCGACGCGGCGACCGCGTCCCGCAATGCCGCGTATTGCTCGCGCGCCCACGCCGCCGTGTCGTGATCGCCCCAACGTTCGGCGAGCCAGGCGCCGTCGTGCCAGCCTTTCAGGGCCCAGAAATCGTCCCAGTAGCTGTGCGTCGGCGTCGAATAGCCTTCGTGGCTGATCGACGGCGCGATGATGCCGCGGAAGCGCTCGGGCATCGCGCGATCGCTCATGTAGCCGGACGCGAGCGTGCGTTCGCGCAGCGTTTGCATGAAGCGCATCGCGCTCGTGACGTGCTCGCGATACTCGCTCACGCTTTCCGGCCCGCCGTCGAGCCGTGCGATCTCGGCGACGAGCCAGATGAACTCACCTTGGCTGTCGTATTCGATGTCCGAGCCGAAGCCGCGATACACCGAGCCATCGTCATTCAAGATCGGCGAGACGAGCCCGTTCGGATGCACCGCGTGCTCGGCGTACCAGCGCAAGTAATCGCGCGCCACTTGCGGCTGTCCCATGCGCACGAGCACGGCCGCGGTCGCAGCGCCGTCGCGAATGAACGATCGGCTGTAATTGCGCGGACCAGGCTGCATCGCATGGCCCGTCTGATTCAGCAGCATGTACGCCGCTTGCGCACGCAGCATGTTGACGAGCGACTCGTCCGGCAGCGACAGGCCGATGCGACCGAAGCGCCCTTCCCAATCGCTCGCGACCTGATGGGCCAACCGCTCGAATGCGGCGCCTGCATCGCCCGCCGCGCCGAGCAACTGCGCACGGTCGATCGGCGGAACGTCCGGCAAGCGTGGCGCAGTTGGATCGATGCGCTCATTGCCGAGCGGCAAGGCGATGACGACATCGCGCACCGCGCCGGGCGCAAGATCGATGCGATAGCTCAACAGCCCGGCCGCAAGCCCGTCCTCGTCGCGCGCCGCGAGCTCCGTGGGCACGGTTCCCGCAGCGGCGTGTCGCGTGATCTCCGTTTCACCATGCTCACCGAACGACGCGGCGCCGCGCGCATCGACCGGCGTCAGCGAATGCAGCAACACCCGGCCATTCACGCGAACGAACGCCTGCCCGCTCGTGCCGCCGATGTCGATTTCCCGGATCGGCGACGGCCCGCCGTTCTGCCACGGCGGATTGATCTGCATCGGCCGCACGAGGAGCGCGAGCTGCCCCGACACGCGGCTCGTGCCCGTATTCTCGATGCGATGACGCACGAGCGTCACGGGTTGAGGGCCATGCTGAATGCCGAATGCTTCGCTCACGACGCGAACATTCGGTTGCGGCGACCATTCGACTGACGGCATCGGCATCCAGCCGTCACGCAAGCGATGCGTCAGCGGCACATTGCCCGCCGCAACGGCCCGACCGCCATCGTCACGCCAGATCGCTTGGACGAGCGGCCCGCTCTTGAACGGCTCGATGTGTCCATATTCATCGAAGATCGACTTCTGCCTGCCGCCAGGCACGCCGACGACGGTCCAATACACTTGCTGCGCATGCAGCGATTCGGGGAACAAGCTGCGATTCGCGCGCGATGCGGCAATCTCGTAGCGTTTCATCGGCGTCATCACGCGCGCCGGGCCGAGCAGGCGCAGCCGCTGCACTTCGGGCACGACGCCATTCTTCTGCGCGACGATCAGACGCAATCCGCGCATCGCACGCGCTTCGCGCGCGGCGAGAAAAGAAGTCTCACCGAGCGGCTCGGGATCGCTCGCCACCGGCCGCCATGCGCCGCTCGCATGGAGCGCTTCGAGCCGTGCGCTTGCGCGTGCTGCGCCCCAATACACCTCGACGCCGGCGAGCAGCTCGTCGCGTGCAAATTCGACACGCAATTCGCGCGTGCCGCGCTCGCGTCCGCGTGACGTGAGCGCGTAAGAAGCGCCGGGCCGCCAGATGGCAGTCCGATCGCCATGCGCGGCCAAGCCGGCAACTCGCGGCACGTCACTCGCGGGAACCGGCTCCAGCTCGAAAATGTTCACACCCCAGTCGGCCGTCCGCGGCGTGGCCGCGATACGCAGATACCGCGTACGTACGGCGGGAAAGAACACGTAGTCGGTCGTGCCGGCGGAATCGAGGCTCTCGTACACGTCGTTCCAATGCTCGCCATCGAGGGACGCTTGCACGAGATACGTGACCGCGAACGCGAGATCCCAATGCAACACGACACCACCGAGATTCGACGGCGCCCCAAGATCCAATTGCAGCCAGTGGCCCGGACTGAACGGCCCACCCCACTTCGTCGTGGGATCGCGATCGATGGCGAAGCGCGGCGCGAGCGCGGGAACTTCCTCCGCAGAGCTGGTCGCACGCCATTCGGAGCGCGGCGGCAGCTCATCCTTGCGGGCGTCGTTCCGCGACGCCGCTTGCACGAGCGCCGGAAGCGCAAGCGCGAGGACGATCCATCCTGCAACGGCGCATCCGGCGCAACGACGAAGAAATCGCAACAGCGGCTCCTTTAACATGCGGCCACAGACCTTCAAACAATACCGTGCGCCTCACACTCGCGCTGTAGGCAATTCCAGTGACGACATGCCCCGCTACCAGCTCTTGATCTTCGATTTCGACGGCACGCTCGCCGACAGCGCCGACTGGATGATTCGAACCCTCAACGAAGTCGCCGGCCAGTTCGGGCTGCGGCAGGTCACGGACGCCGAGATCGCGATGCTGCGCGGCCGGAGCAACGCCGAGATCGTGCGTTATCTGCGCGTGCCGATGTGGAAGCTCCCCGGCATCGCCGCCGAAATGCGACGTCGCATCGCGCGCGATCTCGATCGCATCAAGCTGTTCGAAGGCGTGGATGAGCTGCTGCGCTCGCTCGATGAGGCGAACCTGCGGCTCGCGATCGTCAGCTCGAACAGCGAAGAGAACGTACGCCACATCCTCGGCGCGGCGAACGCGAGCCGCGTCGATGCGTTCGAATGCAACGCCTCGATGTTCGGCAAGGCGCACAAGCTGCGTGCGGTGATGAAGCGGCTGCAGACCGGCCCGACGGCGACCCTGTGCATCGGGGATGAAACCCGCGACATCGAAGCCGCGCGCGAAGTGCAGGCCGCCTCGGGCGCGGTGCTCTGGGGTTATGCGACCCCTGCGATCCTGCAGAAATTCGCGCCCACGCATACCTTCGCGACCCTGCCGGACATCATCGCCGTCGCGGTGTGAGCGATCGGAGGACGCGCCCGCCCGGAACCCGGGTCCGCCTCGATTTCATTTACATCGGCATGAGAATGCCGCTTGCGCTTCTGATTCTCGCAGCCCTCGCGGCGCTCGAAGCGCATGCCCAGACGCCCATGTTCGATACCGAGGGCGGCGATGCATGGAGCTTCGTGCAGCCGATCTCGGGACACTTCGATCCCAGGCGCTGCGATTCCATCGCGATCGAATCGGGGACCGTCCGCATCGAAGCGCTGCGCATCGAGAATCGATTCCATGCCGATGTGCCGCTCTTGCCGGGCGGCAACGAGCTGCGCGCGGTGTGCCGGAGCGAGACTCACGAGATCGCGCGCTCGCCGGCGCAGCGCTGGCGCACGATGCTTGCCGACCTGCCGAAGGCGTGGATTCGGGTCAGCACCGAGCGCACTTCGATTCACCTCGATGGCGGGCGGAGCGAGCGCGCAACGTCTTTGCCCGCACCGATCGTTCGCTTCGAATGGCGCGCACGCGCCGGCAATCCAGCGCCGTTGCGCACGGTCGACGACAAACCGCTGGGCGATGCTCCGCTGACCACCAAGCGGCTGCAGCTGAACGCGCCCACCGTCGACGGCGAGTACTACCTCACGCTGCGGGTGACCGATGCGCTCGGACGACACGATGAAAGTACGGGAGTGTTCCGCGTTCGCAGCCAGCGCGCGGAGGCAGTCACGCTCGCCTCCGAAAATCCCGCCTGGGTGGACTCCGCAGTGCTGTACGGCGCCGCACCCTACATGTTCGAGCCGCAAGGACTGCGAGGCATCGAGCAACGCCTGAGCGACATCGCGAAGCTCGGCGCGACGGCGGTCTGGATCTCGCCCGTCACGGCCGCCGCACCCGACGACTTCGGCTATTCCGTCGTCGATCAATTCTCGATTCGACAGGACTTCGGCGGCGCGGCCGCATTGCGCTCGCTCGTCGATGCGGCGCATCGCCTCGGCCTGCGCGTGCTCGTCGATTTCGTGCCGAATCACTTCTCGCAGTTCCATGCGTACTTCAGAGACGCGCAAGAGAAAGGCCCGCGCTCGCCCTACTACGATTGGTTCGATCGGGACGCAAGCGGCGCCGTCACGCAGTACTTCGACTGGCAGCACTTGAAGAACCTGAACTTCGACAATCCGGCCGTGCGCAATCACATCCTCGCGGCGGCCGTGCGCTTCGTGCGCGAGTTCGAGGTCGACGGTTTTCGAGTCGATGCGAGCTGGGCCGTCGCGCAGCGCGCTCCGGAGTTCTGGCCGATGCTGCGCGCCGAGCTCACGCGCATCGATCCGGACATCGTGCTCATCGCCGAAGCATCCGCGCGCGAGGGCTATCACGTCGCGAATGGGTTCGATGCCGCGTATGACTGGACGGACACGCTCGGCCAATGGGCGTGGCACGACGTGTTCGGACCCGACGGCAAGGTCGACGTCCCACGGCTTCGCGCCGCGCTTACGAATGACGGCCGCGGCTATCCGCCGGACTCGCTCATCGTCCGCTTCCTCAACAACAACGATACGGGCGAGCGCTTCATCTCACGCTTCGGGCCGGATCTCGCGCGTCTCGGCGCGACGCTGCTGTTCACGCTGCCCGGCATCCCGCTCATCTACAACGGCGATGAGGTCGGCGCCGAATTCAAGCCCTACGACGAGGGGCCGCCGATCCAATGGAACGAGTCCCCGTTGACGGACCACTATCGCCAGCTCGCTGCCATGCGGCGCGAGCTTCCTGCATTGCGCACGCGCGAGCTTATGATGCTCGCGACGAATCGCGACGCGACGACGCTTGCGTTTCTACGGCCCGGCCCCGAAGGCGCGAAGGACGTGACGGTGCTGATCAACTTCAGCGGCGCGCCTGCCGCCGTGAAGGGGGTCAATGATGCATCGCGTGCGCAATTCACGCGCCTGAGCCGAGCCGTGGACGCGCTCACCGGCGAACGCATTCGCGTTCGCAACGGGACGGTCGAGGTTCCCGCGCGCGCCGCGCTCGTCTTGTATTCCGAACGCGAGCGCACGCGACGTTCGCGCAGTCACTTTCAGGCTGACGCCGCGCACTAAATGTCGGTCTATCGGCCGCGCCACTGCGGCTGGCGCTTTTCCGCAAACGCCTTCAGACCTTCCTTGCGGTCCTCCGATTCGAGCGCACGCCGCGCATAGGTCATCTGCTCGCGCCAGGCCTCCTCTTCGGTCCAGTCGGCCGAGCGCTGGATGATTTCTTTGGTCGCGGCGAGCGCGGTCGGACCATTCGCGAGCAGGCGTTCGGCCAGCGCGAGCGCCGCCGCAAGCGCGCCCCCGTGCTCGACGAGGCGATTCACGACGCCGAGCCCATGGAAAAACTCCGCGTCACGAAACTCACCGGTCAACGCGAGCTCCATCGCGAGGTGATACGGAATCCGCCGCGGCAAGCGAAACAGCCCGCCGCCGAGCGCGACGACGTTGTGCCGCACTTCCGGCAGCCCGAACTTCGCCGTTCGCGCGGCGACGATGAGATCGCAGGCAAGACACAGCTCGAAACCGCCGCCGACCGCATATCCCTCGACTGCAGCGATCAGCGGCTTGCGCGGCGGCTTTGCGAACACGCCGAATCCGCCGCGCGGCGGGCGCTCGCGCCGCGTGCCGCTCGCCGCTTCTTTCAAATCCGCACCGGCCGAGAACGTGCCGCCGGCGCCCGTGATCACGCCGACGAACAGCTCGTCTTCGCGCTCGAGCAGATCCATCGCCTCGTTCATCGCGAACGCGCTCGCCGAATCGAAGGCATTCTTCGCCTCGGGCCGGTTGATCGTGACGATGAGAATCGAGCCGCGACGCTCGGTGAGAATGCGATTCGCTGTGCTCATGGCTCGACTCACAATGACAATTGATAGCCGCCGTTCACGGGATACGTCTGCCCCGTGATCCACGAGCTCGCCTCGGAGGCGAGATACAACACCATGTTCGCGACGTCCTCGGGCCGGCCCGGGCGGCGAATGATGTATTTCTCCATCATCTTCTTGAAGCGCTCGGGATCGGCCATGAGCCGCTGCTCGATGTTCGGCGTGAGCGTCGCAGAGATCGACACGCAATTCGCCGTGATCATGTGCCGGCCGAGCGTGCGCGCGACCGCGCGCATGAAGCCCGCCGCGCCGGCCTTCGCGCCGGCGTAGATTTCGAGCCCGCTATCGCCCATGCGGCCGGCGTCGGAAATGATCGTGACGATGCGGCCGCGCTTGCGCTCGATCATTCCGGGAATGCATGCGCTCGTGCAATGAATCACGCCGTAGAAGTTCACGCCGATGAAGCTGTTCCAGGCGTACGGCCCGGCTTCCCAGAAAGGCTTGCGCGCATCCGGCGATGGATTCGCACCCGCGCTGCCGGCGTTGTTCACCAGAACATCGATGCGGCCGTACTCGGCATCGGCGCGCGCGACCATCGCCTTGACGGAGTCGAGATTCGTGACATCCGCCTGCACGGCGACGGCTTTGCCGCCTGCTTGCCGCACTTCGTCCGCGACGGCTTCGGCGCGCTCCAATACATAGTCGTTCACGACGATGCCATCGGCGCCGTAAGCCGCGAAGTGCAGCGCGATCTGCCGGCCGATGCCTTGCCCCGCGCCGGTGATGAGCGCCACCTTGCCCGACAAGCTGAGGATGTTCGTGTTCATGCGTGCGGATCCTTCGTCAGACTTTGCGCTCGCGGCCGATCCAGTACGGGTCGCGCAGCTCGCGTTTCAGAATCTTGCCCATCGTGTTGCGCGGCAGCTCGGCGCAGAAGTCGATCGATTTCGGCCGCTTGTACGAGGCGAGATGCTGCGCGGCGAAGGTCATGAGCTCGTCCGCGCTCACCGTGTGCCCGGGCTTCGGCTCGCAGATCGCCTTCACCTGTTCACCGAATTCATCATCGGGAATGCCGATCACCGCGACATCGAGAATCGCAGGATGACGCAGCAGCACGCCTTCGATTTCCGCCGGATAGATGTTGACGCCGCCGGAGATGATCAGGTCTTTCGCGCGGTCGGTGATGTAGAGATAACCGTCGGCATCGAGATAGCCGACGTCGCCGACGCGAAAGAAGCCGTTTGCATCGAGCTGATCCGCGCCGAGCGCGGTGCCGTTCAGGTAGCTGCCGAGCGTCGTCGGCGTGCGGATCCAGAGCTCGCCGGTTTCGCCGTGCGGCAGCGTGCGGCCGTCCGCGTCGCGCACTTCGATCGCAACGTGCACGTACGGCGTGCCGCTCGAGCCCGGCTTGGCGCGCTGCATTTCCGGCGTGAGCCGGGTGACCATGCCGGTTTCGGTCGAGCCGTAGCCTTCGCTCAACACGCCTTCGCCGAAATGGGCGAGCACCCATTCTTTGAGCGAATACGGCACCGGCGCGGCGCCGACGCTCACATGCCTGAGCGAGCTGACGTCGTATTTGCGCAGCACCTCGGGCGGCAACGCGGCGATGCGTTTCAGCATCGTCGGCACCGAGCCCCAGTCAGTCACTTTGTATTTGTCGATGAGCGCGAGCGCGGCTTCTGGATCGAAGCGGCGGAGCAGCACGATCTTGCGTCCGCTGGCACGCGCACCCCAGAGCTGCGCCGGCCCCGAGCCGTGATGCATCGGCATCGTCACGAGCGTCACGCCGCCCTCGGCAGGGGAGCGGCGCGACTGACGCACGTCGCGCTGATACTCCGCGACTTGCGCTTCGGTGTAATGCGGCGAGCGCCTTCCCATCACGACGCCCTTCGGCAAGCCGGTCGTACCGGAGGTGTAGACGATCAGCGGCGGATCCTTCGCGGCAATTCGCGGCGTTGCCTCGGCTTCGAGCAATGTCTTGAAATCCACGAATCCGGGCGCGGGCGCATCGATGGACACCAGCACCTTCATCGGCAGCTCGGCGACCGCAGATGCCAGCAGCGCGGGCTCCGCGTCGTCGCACATCAACGCACGTGCCTGGCTGTTCGTGAGTACGTAGCGGACTTCAGCGGGCGTGAGCCGCCAGTTCAAGCCGAGCAGCGAGCCGCCGAGCTTCCCGACGGCGGAGGCGAGAATCGCCCATTCGATACGGATGTGCGTGCGCGCGACGACGATGTCGCCGGCGACGAGGCCGAAAGACGCGAGCGCGTTGGCGAGACGATTCGCGGCATCGTTCCAGGCTCGATACGTGAGCGTGCGATCTGCCTCGATGATCGCGATCTCGTCGGGCTTGACGTCAGCCCAGTGCTCGCAGCTGCCCTCCGGCGCGCTCATGGCGCTAGGCTGCGCCGCAAGCTGCTCAGCATTTCGGCCTTCACCACATCGAGATCGACGCCTTCGGGATCGAGCAGCCACTGCGTCATCAGGCCGCGCAACATCGCCACGAGCATTCGGGCCTGCGCCTGCGGATCGATGTCGCTGCGCACAGCCTTCATCTTCACGCACGCTTCCAGGCCGCGCGCGAACGCGGCGACGGATTCGCGATTGAGCTTTGCAATTGCCGTCGTCAGATGCGGATGCGTCGGCCCCGACGCAAGCACGGCATTGAAGGCGCGCAGCTGCAGCGGGCGGTTCCTGCCGCTTTCGATATAGAAATCGACGGCATTCAGAAATCCTTCGAGCCCTGTGCGTCCGCGCGAGCCGCCGCGCGAGCGCTGCACGTAGTCATCGACGATGTGATTCGCGATCGCGGCGATCAGCGCATCCTTCGAGCCGAAGTAATGCGCCGCGAGCCCGCGGCTGTACCCCGCCGCTTCGCCGCATTCCGCGAGCGTGAGATATTCGAGCCCGCGCTCCGCGACGATGCGAACCGCGGCCTCGAGCATGCGCGTCTCCGCTTCTTCGCGCCGCTCCGCATGCGTGCGCCGCGGTTTGCGTGCATGATCCGCACTCTCTTCACTGCTCGAAACGACTTCGTGCGTTGAATGTTGGCGAGGCATGGTGCTTTGGCTTGCTCGACGACGGCGATCGACATTAGGATGTGTTTGTTTGTTCGTCAACAAATAAATAACGAAGCCTAGCGATGTCGGATGCGTCATTGCCGCTGCTGAAACCCGCGCTCTACGCGCGCGGCGATGATGGAAAGCCCGTGCTCCTCGGCGGCCGCTGCGAATGCGGCCATGTGTTCTTTCCGATGCAAACCTTCGGTTGCGAGCGCTGCGGAAAATTCGGCCCGGCCCTGCAACCGTTTTCGCTGCGAGGCTCTGGGCAGCTGCGATCCGCAGCCACGGTTCATGTGCACGCCGATCCTTCGCGCTCTGCGCCTTTCGTGATCGGCACGATCGCCCTCGATGACGGGCCCGTCATTCGCACACTGTTGATCTCGGCAGTCCCGGATCACGAAGCACCCGGCACGCGCGTCGAAGCAGTGCTCTCCCCTGTCGAGATCGCCAACGGCCACGCGCTCGATCTGCGCTTTCGCACGGTGCGCTCATGAGCAGGCGCTTGTCCGAGCTGCGCCCGGTGTATGTCGTTGGGATCGGTTGGCATCGTTATCAAAACCCGTCGGAGACGAGCTATGTGACGCTCGGCCTGACCGCGATTCGCGCGGCGCTCGCCGATGCGAAGCTCGAATGGCCGCTCGTCGAATCCTCCTACATCGGCACGGGCCTGCTCGGCATGGCCGCAGGCCGCGCGATGTTGAAGCATCTCGGCGCGAGCGGCCGGCCGCTCGTGCATATCGAGAATGCCTCCGCGTCGGGCTCGGCCGCGTTCCGGCACGCATGCATCGAAGTGGCGGCCGGCATCAGCGATGTCGCGCTCGCGATCGGCTGCGACAAGCGCAATCCGGTCGTGCGTGGCTTCACGCGCACGGGCATCGGCACGCTCGCAGACGATGCGATCGTGCCGTTCACGCATTTCGCGCTGCTCACGAACGAATATGCGGCACGGTATCGCGTCACGCCTGCGGACATCGCGCGGGTCGCCGTCAAGAATCACGGCAACGGCGCGAAGAATCCGCATGCACAGCGACAGCAGGCGCGCACGCTGGAAGAAGTGCTGGCCGGCAAGCCGATCTCGGGCACCTTGACCTCGCTGCAGTGCTGTCCGGTCGGCGAAGGCGCCGCGGCGGTCATCGTCGCCGCCGAAGATGCAATCAAGCGCTACAACCTCGACGCATCGCGTGCGATTCGTGTCGCAAGCTCGGCAGCCGCAAGTGAACGGCCGGGCGCCGCCTCCGATGCGGACGCGTCGTTGACGCGCGAAACGATCCAGACGGCGCTGCGCGATGCCCAGATCGCCGCGACCGATCTCGACGTCCTGGAAATGCACGACGCATTCACGATCGAAGAACTGCTCTACACGGAAGCCGCGGGTCTGTGCGCGGACGGCACGGCGGTACACGCGCTGAAGGACGGCGAATTCGATATCGGCGGCCGCTGCGCCGTGAGCCCCTCTGGCGGCTTGATCGCGATGGGCCATCCGATCGGCCCGACGGGCATCGGTCAGATCGGCGAGCTCACGCTGCAACTTCGCCGCGAAGCCGGCCTGCGGCAGCAGCCGAATGCCCGAACGGGCCTTGCCCACATGGTCGGACTCGGTTCAGTCTGTTACGCGCACGTACTGCAACGAGATTGACAAAGAGGAACCACGATGAAGCTGTTCTGGCTGCCCATCTCCCCCTTCGCGCGCAAAGTTCTGATCGCCGCGCATGAGCGGGGCATCTTCGAGCGCCTCGAGGTGCGCGAAACGAAGGTGAGTCCGCCGAACCCGGAGCTGATGCAGCACAACCCGTTGAACAAGGCGCCGACGCTGCTGCTCGATGACGGCACGGCGCTGTACGACTCGGTGGTGATCTGCGAGTACTTCGATTCGCTCGGCTCGGGACCGAAGCTGTTTCCGGCCGAGGGCGCCGCGCGCTGGGAGGCGCTGCGCCGTCACGCGCTCGGCAACGGCTTTGCCGAGCTCCTGATCGCGTGGCGCAGCGAGATCACGCAGCCGCCGGAAATGCAGTCGACCGAGCGCATCGACAAGCACTTTCTGAAGACCAAGCGCATTCTCGAACAGCTGGAGCGTGAATCGCAGTCGGAGCGGACGTCATTCGATATCGGCGATATCGCCATCGGCTGCGCGCTCGCCTATTTGCAGCTGCGCTTTCCGCAATTCACGCCGCCCGAATCCTCGGCGCTGCATGCATGGTATGCGGCGTTCGCCGCGCGCCCGAGCGTCGCGGCGACGGCCGGTTAGACGCTCACTTCGCAATCGCGATGATGCGCGTCTGGGTGAATTCCTCGAGGCCTTCCTGACCCATCTCGCAGCCGAAGCCCGACTGCTTCGCGCCGCCGAACGGACCTTCGGGCGGCACGTCGAGATGCTTGTTCACCCACACGGTGCCGGAAGCGAGCTGTTGCGCGATCTCGAACGCGCGCTCCGGATTCGCTGACCACACCGAGCCGCCCAAGCCGTACTCGGTGCCGTTCACGCGCGCGACGGCTTCATTGACGTCCGAATACTTGAGCACCGGCAACACGGGACCGAACTGTTCTTCACGCACGACGCGCGCGTCGTCCGGAATGTCGCGCACGATCGTCGGCTCGATGAAATAGCCATCGCGCTCGAGCGCGCGGCCGCCGGCGATCACCTTGCCGTTCGCGCGCGCATCGGCCAGGAATTCCTTCACTTTCTCGAATTGCGCCTTGTTCTGGACCGGGCCCATCGTCGTGCCTTCCGCGAGCCCGTCGCCGATGACGACCTTCGCCGCCTGCTTCGCAAGCTCGGCGCACATCTGCTCGTATTGCGATTCGTGCACGTAGACGCGCTTGATGGCGATGCAGACCTGGCCTGCGTTGTACATCGCGGCCTGGAAGATCTTCGGTGCGATCTCGGGAATGTTCGCATCCGGCAGCACGATCGCCGCGTCGTTGCCGCCGAGCTCGAGCGTCACGCGCTTGACCGTTGCTGCGGCGCTTGCCATCACGCGCTTGCCTGTCGCGGTCGAGCCGGTGAACGTGACTTTCGCGACATCAGGATGGGTCGTGAGCAGCGCGCCGAGATCGTTGTGGTCGACGATCACGTTGAGCACGCCGGCCGGCAGGATTGCCGCGCAGAGCTGACCGAACAGGAGCGAGGTGAGCGGCGTCGTGGGCGCGGGCTTCAAGACGACCGTGTTGCCCGCGAGCAAGGCGGGCGGCACTTTGTTCATCGCGAGCGTCATCGGGAAATTCCATGCGGTGATCGCGGCGACGACGCCGAGCGGCGCCTGCTGACGCACGACTTTCTCTTTGTCCGTTTCCTTCAGCACCTTTGCCGGCAGATCGAGCGCGGCGTAGCGGCGAATCGATGCGAGCGCTCCTTTCATCTCACGCTCGGCGAGCGCTAGCGGCTTGCCCTGTTCCTGCGTCAACAGCCGTGCGAACTCGCTGCTGCGCGCCTCGAGCACAGTGGCGATCTCGAGCAGCAGCGCGCGACGCTCGGCAATCGGACGGCGCGACCATGCCGGGAAGGCCGTCTTCGCGGCGGCGATCGCTTGCTCGAGCTGCGTCTTGTCCGCGCGGGCGCAGGAAACGAAGACCTTGCCGGTCGCGGGATTCACGACGTCGAGACGCTGCGCGCCGGGAACGAGCTTGCCGTCGATGATGAGCTCGAAATCGTAGGCGGCCGATTCGATCGCTTTGGGAGTGGCGCTCATGGTTTCACCCTTGAAATACAGTCCGTGGATGAGTGTGCGGGGGAGCCGGAGTGTGCCACGCCGGAATGTGCGTGGCACGAGCGCAGCATTGCGTGCCGCGATGCGGACCACGGCCGCTCCCCCACCGTCGTCCCGACGAAAGTCGGGACCTCATCCGGCACCCTGCCAACTTGCGATCCCGACTTGCGTCGGGATGACGGAAGGAGCGGCAGTGGCGATCCCGATGCGCGTCGGGATGACGGAAACGCCGCCTCTCCCAAAGGCACAAGGCGCGATGCATACTCCCCGCCCGCTAAATTTCCCCGATCTTCATCCCATGAGCCTGTTCCAAGACCTGCAATTCCGCGGCATCGTCAAGCAAGTCACCGACCCCGAGCTCGAGCAGACGCTCGCCGCAGGCCCCGTGACGCTGTACGTGGGATTCGACCCGACGGCCGACAGCCTGCACGTCGGCAGCCTCTTGCCGCTTCTCACTTTGCGTCGATTTCAGCGCGCCGGGCACAAAGTCATCGCGCTCGTCGGCGGCGCGACCGGACTGATCGGCGATCCGAGCTTCAAGGCACAGGAACGCGCGCTGCTCGATGAAGCGCAGCTGCAGCGCAACCTCGAAGGCATCAGCAAGGTGATCCGGCGCGTGCTGTCGTTCGAGGGAGAGAACGCGGCCGTCGTCGTCAACAACTTCGATTGGTTCAAGGGCGTCTCCTACCTGCAATTCCTGCGCGACATCGGCAAGCACTTCACCGTCAATCACATGATCGCGAAGGAATCGGTGCGCGCACGCCTGGAGGATCGCGAGCACGGCATTTCGTACACCGAGTTCTCGTACATGCTGCTGCAGGCCTACGACTTCTATCGCCTGCACAAGGACCGCGGCTGCGTCCTGCAGGTCGGCGGCTCGGATCAATGGGGCAACATCACCGCGGGCATCGAGCTCACGCGGCGCATGGAAGCGGCCGAGGGCCGCGCGCAGCCGAAGATGTTCGGCCTCACTCATCCGCTCGTCATGAAGGCCGACGGCACGAAGTTCGGCAAAACCGAGCAAGGCACCGTCTGGCTCGATCCGAAGCGCACCTCGCCGTATCGGCTGTATCAGTTCTTCATCCAGACCGCCGATGCGGACGTGTCCACGTATCTCAGGTACTTCACGTTCCTGTCGCAGGAAGAGATCGGCGCGCTCGAAGCTGCGCTTGCGAGCGAGCCGGAAAAGCGCGCGGCGCAACAGGCGCTCGCCCGCGAAGTCACGCGCATCGTGCACGGTGACGACGAGGTCGCGCGCGCGGAGGCGGCGACGCAGGCGCTGTTCGGCACGTCGATTCGCGATCTGGATGAAGCCACGCTGCTCGATGTGATGTCGGATGCGCCCTCCACCGAGAAGCCGAAAACGGCGCTCGAGTCGTATGCGCTGATCGACGCGCTCGTCGACACCGGGCTATGCAGCTCGAAAGGCGCGGCCCGCAAGGACATCGCGGCCGGCGGCGTGTACGTGAACAACGAACGCGTAAACGATGTCGCTGCGACGATCAAATCGGCGGATCTGATCGGCGGGGCGCATGTCGTGCTGCGCAAGGGCAAGAAGAACTATCACCTGCTGCGCTTCGCGTAAGCACCGCGGCGCAGCTTCTCCTTGCGCGCGCGTGCGTGTCCAGTCAGGTCCATCCTTTACACAAGAGTCCAGGTCCATCCTTTACACCTGGAGGTAGGTGACCTTCATCGTGCGCACGTCGAGGCGCCCGAGAAGGTGATTCATAAACCAGATTGCCCCCAAGCCATCATCGACTTCATCCAAGCCGACGAGTTCGGCGCATAGGGCGGAGGAGACGAACAGTAGCTGGCCGAAGAACTTGATCGTGCCGTCGGTACGAACTCGGCGCACT
>Ga0164243_10001486_pt1 | contig 39642 bp, 36 predicted proteins | sample OricompcompostOP_FD_108781 | JGI IMG/M metagenome (GOLD analysis project Ga0164243, IMG submission 108781) | Organic Plus compost microbial communities from Emeryville, California, USA - Original compost - Organic plus compost (OP) | ecosystem: Engineered > Solid waste > Mixed feedstock >... | reverse complement strand
TTGTCGAGCACGAAGTTCTTCACGAAACGGCCGGCCTGGATGTCTTCCAGCACGCGCTTCATTTCGGCCTTGGTCTCGGCGGTGATGATGCGCGGCCCGGTGGTGATATCGCCATACTCGGCGGTGTTGCTGATCGAATAGCGCATGTTGGCGATGCCGCCCTCATACATCAGGTCGACGATCAGCTTCACTTCGTGGAGGCATTCGAAATACGCCATTTCCGGCGCGTAGCCGGCCTCGACCAGCGTTTCGAACCCGGCCTGGATCAGGTGGGTCAGGCCGCCGCAGAGCACCGCCTGCTCACCGAACAGGTCGGTTTCGCATTCTTCCTTGAAGTTCGTCTCGATGATGCCGCTGCGGCCGCCGCCGACGCCGCTGGCATAGGCAAGCGCCACGTCATGCGCGTTGCCCGTGGCGTCCTGATGCACCGCGATCAGGCAGGGCACGCCGCCGCCCTTCAGATATTCGCCGCGCACCGTGTGGCCAGGGCCCTTGGGGGCGATCATGATCACGTCGATATCTTCGGGGACCTCGATCAGGCCGAAATGGATGTTGAGCCCATGCGCGAAGGCGAGGGCGGCACCCTTCTTCATCTTGCCCTTGAGGTCGTTCTCCCAGATCGCGGCCTGATGCTCGTCGGGCGCGAGGATCATCAGGATGTCGGCCCACGCGGCCGCTTCCGAGTTGCTCATCACCTTGAAGCCGGCGCCTTCGGCCTTCTTCGCGCTGGCCGAACCGGGGCGGAGCGCGATCGCGACCTCCTTCACCCCGCTGTCGCGCAGATTCTGCGCATGGGCGTGGCCCTGGCTGCCATAGCCGAGCACGGCGATCTTCTTGCCCGTGACCAGGTTCAGGTCGCAATCGGCGTCGTAATAGACTTTCATTTCTCGCTCTTTCCTTGCGTATTTCGTCATGCTGAACTCGTTTCAGCATCCATCAAGCCGCTGGATTGGCGCCATGACGAAAAATGGACCCTGAAACAAGTTCAGGGTGACGGCGGATATCGAATTCCGTGCTGGCCTCAGGCCGTCTCGGGGCCGCGCATCATGCCCACTACCCCGGTACGGCCGACTTCGACCAGCCCCAGCTCGCGCATCAGCGCGATGAAGCTGTCGATCTTCTCGGGCGTGCCCGTCAGCTCGAAAACGAAACTCTGGGTGGTGGTATCGACCACCTTCGCCCGGAACAGCTCCGCCACGCGCAGCGCCTCCACCCGGTTATCGCCCTTGCCGGCGACCTTGATCAGCGCCAGTTCGCGCTCGACATGCGGGCCGACTTCGGTGAGGTCGATCACCTTGTGCACCGGCACCAGCCGTTCGAGCTGGGCATGGATCTGGTCGATCACCGCGGGCGGCCCGTTGGTGACGATGGTGATGCGGCTGACCGCGTGGTTCTCCGTGATGTCGGCCACGGTCAGGCTGTCGATGTTGTAGCCGCGCGCGGTGAACAGCCCGGCGATCTTGGCCAGGATGCCCGCCTCGTTGTCGACGATGATGGTCAGGACGTGCCGCTCGGTTTCGCGATGCTGGATCTTCATCTTGGCCGCCCCCTTACACCAGCGCCTTGGCTTCATCGTCCATGGTGCCGGCCACCATGTCGCCATACAGCAGCATCTCGGTATGCGCCGCGCCGCTGGGGATCATCGGGAAGCAATTGGCTTCCTTGGAGACCTGGCAATCGACCATCACCGGCCCGTCATGCGCGATCATCTCCATGATCCCGGCATCGAGCTCGCTTTCGTCATGAATGCGGATGCCCTTCCAGCCATAGCTTTCCGCCAGCCGCACGAAATCGGGCAGGCTGTCCGAATAGGAATTCGAATAGCGGCTTTCATACGTCAGTTCCTGCCACTGGCGGACCATCCCCATATATTCGTTGTTGAGGATGAACACCTTCACCGGCAGGCGAAATTGCGTCGCCGTGCCGAGCTCCTGGATGTTCATCTGGATGGAGGCCTCGCCTGCGATGTCGATCACCAGCCGCCCCGGATTGCCGAGCTGCGCGCCGATCGCTGCCGGCAGGCCATAGCCCATCGTGCCCAGGCCGCCGGAAGTCAGCCACTTGTTCGGCTTGTCGAAGCCGAAATATTGCGCGGCCCACATCTGGTGCTGGCCGACCTCGGTGGTGATGACCGGTTCCTTGTCCTTCGTCAGCGCATGGAGCCGCTCGATCGCGCGCTGCGGCATGATCTCGCCGCCTTCGCGCTGCTGCGGGTAGGCCAGGCTTTCCTTCGCGCGCCAGCCTTCGATCCGCGCCTTCCATTCCGAAAGATCGGCGCCCTTCCTGCTCCCCCAGGCCTGGATCAGCTGGTCCAGCACGGTCGCGCAATCGCCGACGATGCCCAGATCGACCGGGATGACCTTGTTGATCGAGCTGCGGTCTATGTCGATGTGGATCTTCTCCGAATTGGGGGAGAAGGCATCGAGCCGCCCGGTCACCCGGTCGTCGAAACGCGCGCCGATATTCACCATGACGTCGCACTGGTTCATCGCCAGGTTCGCTTCATAGGTGCCGTGCATGCCCAGCATGCCGAGCCAGTCGGGATGGTCCGCCGGAAAGGCGCCAAGGCCCATCAACGTGCTGGTGAGCGGCGCGCCGGTCAGCTTCTGGAAGCGCCGCAGCAGCTCGGCCGCGCGCGGGCCGGAATTGATCACTCCGCCGCCGGTATAGAGGATCGGGCGCTCCGCCCGCGCGATCATCTCCACCGCTTGGGCGATCTCATCCGCGCTGCCCGCCATCTGCGGGACGTAGCGCATGCGGCGCTGGACCGGGCCGTCCTGCCATGTGGCGACGGCGACCTGGACGTTCTTCGGGATATCGACCACCACCGGGCCGGGGCGGCCGCTGGTCGCGATCTGGAACGCCTCGTCGATCGTCGCAGCCAGCTCCGCCGGATCCTTCACCAGGTAATTATGCTTGGTGCAGTGGCGGGTGAGGCCGATCGTGTCGGCTTCCTGGAACGCGTCGGTACCGATCAGATTGGTCGCCACCTGGCCGGTAATGACGACCAGCGGGATCGAATCCATGAACGCGTCGGCAATGCCGGTGATTGCGTTGGTCGCGCCGGGGCCGGAGGTGACGAGCACCACGCCCGGCTTTCCGGTGGAGCGGGCATAGCCTTCCGCCGCATGCGCCGCGCCGGCCTCGTGCCGCACCAGGATGTGGCGCAGGCGCGTATCGGCGAACAGCTCGTCATAGATCGGCAGCACCGCGCCGCCCGGATAGCCGAACACGAATTCGACGCCCTGCTTGACCAGGCTTTCGACCAATATTGCCGCGCCGCTCTTTTCCTCGGCCACGATGAATTCCTTCTTTCCTCGAACCCGCCGTTCCGGGCGCGGTTCCTCAAAAAACCAACCCGGCATGGTGGCCATGCCGGGTGCACTCTCCATTGATGGTTGCTGGCTCGGTGACCAATCGTGGCACGGCTGCTAGGCGATCAATTATAATGCGTCAAGTGCTAATTACGTAATAATATTTCAAAATAGCTTTCGACCTCATAATCATATACGGCGTGCCTTGGCCAATGTGGCGGAAACTGGTGCCTCAGCCAGGTGAACTGGCGCTTGGCATATTGCCGCGTCGCACGCGCGCCGCGCTCTGCGGCTTCCTCCGCGCTCCATTCTCCGCGCAGATAGCCGGCGATCTCGGCCACCCCGATTGCACGCATCACCGGCAGCTCGGGGGGGAGCCCGCGCGCAAGCAGCGCCTCCACTTCCTCCACCGCGCCGTGGTTCATCATGCGGCCGAACCGTGCGTCGCAGCGGGCATAGAGCCATTCGCGCTCGGGCAGCAGGATCGCGGGGTGAAGGCTGACCGCGTCGCCGATCCCGCCTTCGCGCAGTTCCTGCCACTGGCCGAGCGGCTTGCCGGTGGAGCGTACCACTTCCAGCGCGCGCGCAATCCGCGCGGCGTCTCCGGGGTTGAGCGCGGCGGCGCGCTCGGGATCCTCGGCCTGCAGCGCCTCATAGGCGGCGGGGAGGGGCAGGGCGCGGACCTCGGCGCGGATGCCCGGGTCGATCTGAGGGATCGGCGCGATGCCGTCCAGCAGCGTGCGAATATAGAGGCCGGTCCCGCCCGCCAGAATCGGCACCGCGCCTGCCGCGTGAATGTCCGCGATCTCGCGCCTTGCGGCTTCGGCCCAGTCGGCGGCGGAGCAGGGCTGCGCGCTGTCCCAGCTTCCGAACAGGCGGTGTTCGACGCCCCGCATCTCGGCTTCGTCGGGCCGCGCGCTCAGCACTTTCAGATCGGCATAGACTTGCGCGCTGTCGGCGTTGAGGACTACCCCGCGCCTCCCGCGCTCCGCCAGGGCAAGCGCCAGCCGGACGGCGAGATCGCTCTTGCCGCTGGCGGTTGGCCCTGCAATGAGCGCCAGCGCTGGCGCCTCGCCCCCGATTTCAGGAGAATTCCCCTTGCTCATCGCCCGGTTGATAGCAGACCCGGAGACGCTTTCGGCAAGACTCGATGCGGCGACCGCCGCGATGGAAAAGGAAGGCATGCGCCTCGCCATGGCGCAGATGCTCGATTTTTGCGGTGACGTGCTCCAGCTTTCGCTGCCGGAGGGCGATCCGGCAGCGCTGCGCGCGCTGATCGACGAATATTTCAGCCCCTCCGACGCGATCGTGAGCGAGGCCGAATTTCGCATTCCGCATCTCTTCGTCTCGGACATGGATTCCACGATGATCTGCCAGGAATGCATCGACGAGCTGGCCGACTTCGCCGGGATCAAGCCGCAGATCGCCGCGATTACCGAGCGGGCAATGCAGGGCGAGCTTGATTTCGCCGCCGCGCTCAAGGAGCGGGTGCTGCTGCTGCGCGACCTTTCCGAAAGCGCGATCACCGAATGTCTCGACACGCGGATCGAGCCGATGCCCGGCGCGCGCGTTCTGGTCGAGACGCTCAAGTCGAAAGGCTGCAAGACCGTGCTGGTGACGGGCGGCTTTCATCAATTCGCCGATCCCGTGGCCGAGAAGCTGGGGTTCGAGCGGGTGGTGGGGAACAGGCTGGAAGTGGCCAATGGCGCACTTACCGGCGGCCTGGTCGGTGGCATCACCGACAGCGCAGTCAAGAAGGCCGTGCTGCTGGAGGAAATGGCGGAGCTTGGGGGCGAAGCCGTCTCGCTGGCGACAGGCGACGGCGCCAACGATATCCCGATGCTGCAGGCCGCGACTTACGGCATCGCCTTCCGCGCCAAGCCCAAGGCCCGCGCCGCCGCCAATGGCTGGATCGATCGGGGGGACCTCACCGCGATCCTCGAACTGCTCGACATTCCCGCGAATGAGTGGGTGGCGGGATAGTTTCCTATCCTCCCCGTTTTCACGCAGTGCAAACGGGGAGGGGGACCGCCCGCGAAGCGGGTGGTGGAGGGGCGTTTAACGCCGCTGCCGCCCTTCGGAAGGCGTCCTCGACAACCCAGTTACGATGGTTGCTGCTGGACCCCCGCCGGCGGAGGGGCGACGAAGAGGGAGAGGGATGACCTATCCCGTCATCCCCGAAGCCGCTCTTCCCGAAATCTGGATTTCGCCGGGAAAGCGAGCTGTCCGGGATCCAGCTTCTACTTGCCAGAGCCGCGGCCCCGGAAGAGGTTCGGGTGACGAAGTAGGGCCAGGCTTTAATTCTGGCTGATGTCTGACGGATCGAGCGAACCGGCGCTTTCCATCCAGTCCTTGAAGAAGCTCTCATGCGCGGCGCGCAGCTCGGTGAGCGGAACGCCCGCGACATCGCTGCCGCCGACGCTGCCGATCCGCATGGCGCCTTCGATCTCCTGCCCGGCGGACGCGGTCACGACATAGCGTCCCTGGTCTTCCCCGAAGGCACCTGCCGCATCCAGCGCCACGTCGATCCGTGCGCCGAGCCCGCTCGCCATCGCCATCTCGGCAATCGCGACCAGCAGCCCGCCATCGGAAACGTCATGCACGGCATTGACGGTGCCGGCCTCGATCAGCGCGCGCACCTGCTCGCCATGCCGGCGCTCGGCAGCGAGATCGACCGGGGGGGCGGAGCCTTCTTCCCGCCCTTGCAGCTCGCGCAGCCAGAGCGACTGGCCGAGATGCGCGCCTTCGCCGCCGATCAGCCAGATCGCATCGCCTTCGTTCTTGAACGGGACCGTCGCCATGTGGTCGTAATCGTCCAGCAGCCCGACGCCGCCGATCGCGGGCGTGGGAAGGATGGCCGATCCGCCCCCGGTCGCCTTGCTCTCGTTGTAGAGCGAAACGTTCCCGCTCACGATCGGGAAATCGAGCGCGCGACAAGCTTCGCCCATCCCGTCGAGGCAGCCGGTGAACTGCGCCATGATCTCGGGCCGTTCCGGATTGGCGAAGTTCAGACAATTGGTCACTGCCAAAGGCTTGGCGCCGACTGCTGAGAGATTGCGGTAAGCCTCGGCAATGGCCTGCTTGCCGCCTTCATAGGGGTCGGCATAGCAATAGCGGGGCGTGCAATCGGTGGTGATCGCCAGCGCCTTCTTCGTGCCGTGGACGCGCACCACACCGGCATCGCCGCCGGTCTGGAGCGTATCGGCCATCACCTGACTGTCATATTGCTGGTAGATCCAGCGGCGGCTGGCGAGATCGGGGCAGGCGACGAGCCTGAGCAGATCGGCGCCGACATCCGCGCTTTCGGGAAGCTGGCCGAGCTCCTTGACGCCCGACCATGCCTTGTACTCTTCGCGGCTCATCGCCGGGCGGTCATATTCCGGCGCATCGTCCGCCAGCGGGCCGAGCGGAATGTCGCACACCACCTCGCCGTTGAACTCCAGCACCATGTGCCCGGTATCGGTGACTTCGCCGATCACCGCGAAATCGAGCTCCCATTTGCGGAAGATCGCTTCGGCTTCCGGCTCGCGGCCCGGCTTGAGCACCATGAGCATGCGCTCCTGGCTTTCGCTCAGCATCATCTCATAGGGGGTCATGCCCTCTTCGCGGCACGGAACCTTGTTCATGTCCAGCCGGATGCCGGCGCCGCCCTTGGATGCCATCTCCACGCTGGAGGAAGTGAGGCCGGCCGCGCCCATGTCCTGAATCGCGACGATCGCGTCGGTCGCCATCAATTCCAGGCAGGCTTCGATCAGCAGCTTCTCGGTGAAGGGGTCGCCCACCTGCACGGTGGGACGCTTCGCCTCCGCATCCTCGCCGAAATCGGCGCTGGCCATGGTCGCACCGTGAATGCCGTCCCGCCCGGTCTTCGATCCGACATAGACGATCGGATTGCCCACGCCGGTTGCCGCGGAATAGAAGATCTTGTCCGCATCGGCGACGCCGACGGTCATGGCGTTGACCAGGATGTTGCCGTCGTAAGCGGGGTGGAAATTCGTCTCGCCGCCCACCGTCGGCACGCCCACGCAATTGCCGTAGCCGCCGATGCCGGCGACCACGCCCGCCACCAGGTGCTTCATCTTGGGGTGATCGGGCCGGCCGAAGCGCAGCGCGTTCATGTTCGCCACCGGCCGAGCGCCCATGGTGAATACGTCGCGCAAGATGCCGCCCACGCCGGTCGCTGCGCCCTGATAAGGCTCGATATAGCTCGGGTGGTTGTGGCTCTCCATCTTGAAGATCGCCGCCAGTTTCGTCCCATCTGGCCCGTCCCCGATGTCGATCACCCCGGCATTCTCGCCCGGGCCGCAGATCACCCAGGGCGCCTCGGTCGGCAGCTTCTTGAGATGGATGCGCGAGCTCTTGTAGGAACAATGCTCCGACCACATGACCGAGAATATCCCCAGCTCCACCAGATTGGGCGGCCGGTTCAGGCGCTTGACGATGATCGCATATTCATCGTCGCTCAGGCCGTGCTCGGCCACGATATCGGGGGTGATCTGGGGGGGCGTTTCGGACATGGAGCCGCCCTTAGCCGCGCCCCGCGACAGGCGCTAGCCCCTGCCGCCTTCCGGGCGTGCTTGACCCTGCGGCCTCTCCCCGCCATTGCTCTGGCAGCATGGACGAAACCGCAAGAAACGTCGCCGAAATGAGCTTCGAGGATGCGCTGCGCGCGCTTGAGGACGTGGTGCGCAAGCTCGAAAGCGGCGAAGTGCCGCTGGACGAATCGATCACGCTTTACGAACGCGGGGAGCAGCTGCGGAAGCATTGCCAGGCACGGCTCGATGCCGCGCAGGCACGGATCGAGAAGATCGTCGCCGGGCCGGACGGCCGGGCGGCGGGCGTCGTGCCGCTCGATCCCGACTCCGCCGGGGGCGGCTGATCGGTGGCGATGGCCGGCATTGTCGACGGTTTGCTCCTCCGCAGCCTGGAGCGGATCGGACGGGAGATCGATGCCGCATTCGATGCGCGCCTTCCGCCGCCGGACGACGCCCGCGACACTCTGGTGGAGGCGATGCGCTATGCCGCGATCGGCGGCGGCAAGCGGATCAGGCCGCTGCTGCTCACCGCCACGGCCGATCTCTACCGGGTGGACCGCCACACCGCCGTCTGCGCCGGCATGGCGATCGAGTCGATCCACGCCTATTCGCTGATCCATGACGATCTGCCCTGCATGGACGATGACGATCTGCGGCACGGCAAGCCGACGGTCCACCGCGCCTATGGCGAGGCGACCGCGGTGCTGGCGGGCGATTCGCTGCATGCGCTGGCGTTCGACATCCTTTCCGACGCAAAGACCTTCACCGATCCCTTCGTCCGCGCGGAGCTGGTCGCGACCCTGGCGCGGGCCAGCGGGCATGAAGGGATGGCGGGCGGCCAGATGATGGACATGGTCGCGGCGAACCGGACATTCGACCTCCATACCGTGACCAGGCTGCAGCAGTTGAAGACCGGCGCGCTGCTGGGCGCCGCGGTGGAGATGGGGGCGATCCTCGGCCGCGTCCCGGTGGATGGCCGGGCGCATCTGCGCGCCTATGCGCGCGACATCGGGCTGGCGTTCCAGATCGCCGACGATCTGCTCGATTTCGAAGGCGACGAGGCGAAGGCCGGCAAGACGTTGCGCAAGGACAAGGGGCAGGGCAAGCAGACCTTCGTCTCGCTGCTCGGCGCGGAGCGCGCGCGCGGCCAGGCCGAAGCGCTGGTCGATCAGGCGATCGGCCATCTTGGGCAGCACGGGAAAGAAGCAGAGCTGCTGCGCGCCGTCGCCCGTTACATCGTGGAGAGGGACCGTTAATGGCATCGATTGAGAGGCGGCCGCGCATCGGCGTTTATCCCGGGACATTCGACCCGATCACGCTTGGCCACGCAGACATCATCCGGCGCGGCGCGAAGCTGGTCGACCGGCTGATCATCGGGGTCACGACCAACCCTTCCAAGCAGCCGATGTTCACCACCGAGGAACGGATCGCGATGGTCAGCCGCGAGCTGCAAAGCCTCGACGTCGCGAATGCCGAGGTCGTCGGGTTCAATGCGCTGCTGATGAAATTCGCGGAGGCGCAGGGCGCTTCGGTCATCATTCGCGGCCTGCGCCGGGTGGGCGATTTCGAATATGAATACCAGATGGCCGGCATGAACCAGTATCTCGACAGCAGCATCGACACCGTGTTCCTGATGGCCGATGTCGCGCTGCAGCCGATCGCCTCCAACCTGGTGAAGGAAATCGCGCTGTTCGGCGGCGACATTTCGCACTTCGTCAGCGCCGAGGTGCGCGAGGATGTGATTGCCAGGGTCGAACGGGTCGGGCGCAAGGGCGATCTGTGAGCGCGCGTTCCGCGATGGGACGGTCACGGGCCGGCCGGCCCTATCGTTCATTGAACCGACAGTCCTCCCCCGCTACAGGCCGGCAAACACGAATAGAGCGGATTAAAGCCAGTTTCATGATCAAACGCCTGATTGCCTCGATCCTCGCGATCTGCCTTGCCGCTTTCTCCACGCTCGCATTCGCGCAGGAAAGCCTCGACATTCCGGAGCCGGAGGCGAATGCGGTCAAGTTCGAACAGGTCAATTTCGACGTTAACGAGGATCTCGAGAACATCCTCCTGCTCGATCTCTCCACCGGCAAGCGCGTCGCGATCCGCCTGATGCCGAGCTGGGCGCCGCATCATGTAGAGCGGATCAAGACCCTGGCGCGGCGGGGCTTCTATGACGGGGTGATCTTCCACCGCGTGATCGACGGGTTCATGGCGCAGACGGGCGATCCCACCGGCACCGGGCAGGGCGGCTCCGAGCTTCCCGACCTCGAGGCCGAGTTCAATCCCATGCCGCATGTCCGCGGCACCGTCTCCATGGCGCGCGCGCAGAGCGAGGACAGCGCCAACAGCCAGTTCTTCATCGTCTTCTATCCCCGCCTCGGGCTTGATCGGAAATATACCAATTTCGGCCGCGTCATCAGCGGAATGGCTGCTGTGGACGAGATCGCGCGCGGCGAGCCGCCGGCCAATCCCACCCGCGTCCTCCAGGCCTCCATCGCCGCGGATCACAAGCCGCCGCCCGCGGCCGCTCCGCCGCCGGCTCCGGTCGAATTCACCGCGGAGATGCTGAATAACTCGGTTTCGCAGTAGGCGTTCTCGACCAACCATTGTCATCCCGGATGTTAGGCTTCCTGGGAAAGCCGCAAGGCTTTTCCGCCGGGAAGCCTTGCATTTCCGGGATCCCGCTTGTTTTTTAGTTTGGAAGAAGCTGGATCCCGGACAGCTCGCTTTTCTGGCGAAATCGGAGATTTTCGAGAAAATCGGCTTCCGGGATGACGAGCTCGAGGGGAGCCCCTAAAGGCGCCCCATGCGTGTTGACCTGTTCGATTTCGAGCTTCCGCCGGAGCTGATCGCCCTGCGCCCGGCCCGCCCGCGCGATGCGGCGCGGATGCTGGTCGTCGCCGGCGATGCGCCGATCGCAGACCGCCATGTGCGCGACCTGCCCTCGCTGCTGCGCCCCGGCGACGTGCTGGTGTTCAACGATACCCGCGTGATCCCCGCCCGGCTCGAAGGCAGGCGGGGCGAAGCGCGCATCGGCGCGACGCTGCACAAGCGGATCGACCTGAGGCGCTGGCAGGCTTTCGTGCGCAATGCCAAACGGCTGAAGCCGAGAGACCGGATCGCTTTCGCGAACGATGTGTCGGCCATCGCGGAGCACCGCGAAGCGGACGGAAGCTGGATCCTGGCCTTCGAAGGGGAGGAGCCGGTCGAGCTGCTGCTCGAACGGGCAGGGCAGATGCCCCTGCCGCCCTATATCGCCGGCAAGCGCCCAACCGACGAGGCGGACCGCAGCGATTACCAGACGATCTTCGCGCAGAAAGACGGCGCGGTTGCCGCCCCCACCGCCGCGCTGCATTTCACGCCCGGCCTGCTTGCCGCGCTCGATGAGGCGGGGGTGGGCCGCGAGACGCTGACGCTCCATGTCGGAGCGGGGACTTTCCTCCCGGTGAAGGCAGAGGACACCGCCGAGCACCGGATGCATGCCGAATGGGGTGTGATCGACCCGGCCACGGCGGAGCGGCTCAACGCCGCACGCGCCGCCGGAGGGCGCCTGATCGCGGTTGGCACCACATCGCTGCGGCTGATCGAAAGCGCGGCGGAGGAAGGCGGCACGATCCGCCCCTTCGAAGGCGACACCGCGATCTTCATCACGCCCGGCTATCGCTTCCGCGCGGTGGACGGGCTGATGACCAATTTCCACCTGCCCCGATCGACGCTGTTCATGCTGGTCAGCGCGCTGATGGGGCTGGAGCGGATGCAGGCGGTCTATGCCCACGCGATCGAGGAAGGCTACCGCTTCTACAGCTATGGCGATTCCAGCCTGCTGCTGCCGGGCGGGTGATCAACCCCCACCGGCAAGCATCCATTTCTTTCGTCATTCCCGCGCAGGCGGGGAGTCGAAGACGTCCTTGGACAATCCAGACAGGCGCCCACCCCAACGAACCGAAACCACATTTCCAGGCCTCCCAGAAGAAACCGCTTTCCTACAGCCCCCCTTGTTGCATAGAGGGCGATTCGCCTTTTGTTCTCATAGGGAGACATGCGAAGATGCACATGCAGCACAGTGCCGCCACGGGCGGATCAGCCGGCTATTCCGGGCAAACCGCTACCGGCCCCGTTTCCGGGCTCACATTCTCGCAGATCAAGGAGCTTGCCCGCAAATATAGCGGGAGAGGCTGGACGCCCCAGCTCAAGGCCTGCTTCCTCGACCATCTTGCCGGCAAGGGCAGCGTTCGCGCCGCCTGCGCCCGGGTCGGCATCTCGCCCGAGGCCGCTTATCGCCTGCGGCGGCGCGATGCACTGTTCGCGCGCGGATGGGCCGCCGCCCTGGTGCTCGCGCGCGATGCCAGCGTCCAGGTCCTGGCCGACCGAGCGATCGACGGCGTGGCCGAGCCGATCTGGCATCGCGGCGAGCAGGTCGGCACGCGCCGGCGCTATGATGCGCGCCTGCTGCTCGCCCATATCGGGCGGCTCGACCGCCTCGCCGATGAGGAGCGCGGGGCCGAGGATGCCGGGCGCTTCGACGAGCTGATCGCCCGCATCGCCGGGGAGGAGCTTCCCGAAGGCTTGCCGAGCAGGGACGGGATCATCCCCCATGACCGCGAGCGCGCCGGCAACCGGGCCGAAGCCGACGCGGTGCGCCAAACGCGCTGGGCGGCCGAGGAGGAGTTTGCCGAACTCGCCGCGCACCTCCCGTCCAATGATGACGAGGAGGAGGATGATGAATATGACGAATATTACGGCGAGAGCGAGGAAGAGCGACTCGAACGCGAAGCGGCCGAGGCAGCACAGCGCGCGGTGGAAGAGCACCAGCTGGAGGTGGAGGAACGCTGCATCGCCGAAGGGCGCCGCGGCCGCGCCGAGGCCGAGGCGGGATGGGACGCCTGGTTCGCCCGCGCCTGCGATGCAGTGGACAAGGCGGCCGGACGTCCGCCGTCGAGCCCAGCCGGTCCGCCGCCTGCTCCCGGCCTGCCCGGATCGCCATTCGCTCGCCCGGAAGGCGCGAAAGGGCGGGCGAAGGATGCTGAAAAGCACGGGGAATTTTTCTCCCCTGGTACTGTGTCAACACCGTCAACCCCGCCGCCCGCGGCCGGGCCGGGCGCGATGCTGACGGCGTCGCCTTCCGCGCTTGCGCTGGGCCTTGCCGGCCCCCGGCGCTTCGCTCTGCCGCCATTCGCCCACCGCCCGAATTCGCGAGTGCACCGGCAAAAGGCGCGAAGGTGAGGGGAGGAGGTTTCCCTTCGCCGAGTTTTCGTCATTCCAAGGTTCGTCATCCCAAGGTTTCGTCAATCCCGCCTTCGCGAGAATGGCGGGCGAGGGGCCGGGAATGACCAACGAGAGAGCGGCCGGATCAAACCGCTTGCAAATCGGCCCCCCGGCGACAATCTCCCGCCGCGTGACGGACGATCCGATTCTCGACATCCGGGGCCTTTCCAAGACCTACAGGGGCAAGAGCGGCCCGCCTCTGAGGGCGCTCGACGATGTCGACCTGCAGATCCGCAGGGGCGAGATCTTCGCGCTGCTGGGGCCCAACGGCGCGGGCAAGACCACGCTGATCGGCTCGGTCTGCGGGCTGGTGCGCCCGAGCGCGGGAACCATGCACGCCTTCGGGCTCGATCTGGCGAAGGACTGGCGGCGGGCCCGCGCGCGCATCGGCCTGGTTCCGCAGGAGCTGGCCACCGACATGTTCGAGAAGGTCGCCCATTCGGTCGGCTTTTCGCGCGGCCTCTTCGGCCTTCCGGCGAGCCCGGAGCGGATCGAGGAAGTGCTGCGCTCGCTCAGCCTGTGGGACAAGCGCGACGAGCCGATCCGCGCGCTTTCGGGCGGGATGAAACGCCGCGTGCTGATCGCCAAGGCGCTGGCGCACGATCCCGAGCTTCTGTTCCTCGACGAGCCGACCGCGGGCGTGGATGTCGAGCTTCGGCGCGACATGTGGCGGCAGATCGGCAAGCTGCGCGAGCGCGGGACGACGATCATCCTGACGACCCATTACATCGAAGAGGCCGAGGAGATGGCCGACCGCGTCGGCGTGATCGACAAGGGCCGCATCCTGCTGATCGAGGAGAAGGAAACGCTGATGGCGCGGATGGGCCGTACCGAAGCGATCTTCTCCCTCGAAGCGCCGCTGCCGCAGGTTCCTTCGGCGCTGGAAGGCTTCTCCCTCAATCTCTCGGACGACCGGCGCGAGCTGGTCTATCGCGGAGGCGACGGCACCGGGCAGGGCAAGCGCGAAGTGGCGGACATCACGAAGGCGCTGGTGACGCACGGGATCGGCTTTACCGCGCTCGACATCCACGAATCGAGCCTGGAGGACATCTTCGTCGATCTGGTGGAGAAGAAGGGATGAGCGTGCGCTTCTTCAATGCCCGCGGCACCTGGGCGATCTTCAATAACGAGCTGATGCGCGCCTTTCGCACCTGGATCGGCTCGATCTTCTCGCCGGTGCTCACGACCTCGCTGTATTTCATCGTCTTCGGGGCCGCGATCGGGTCACGGATCAACCAGGTCGGCGGCATATCCTACGGCGCCTTCATCGTGCCGGGCCTGCTTATGCTGACGCTGCTCAGCGAAAGCACCTCCAATGCCAGTTTCGGCATCTACATGCCGCGCTTCACCGGCGCGATCTACGAGCTGCTCTCGGCCCCGGTCGGCTTTGTCGAGACGCTGATCGGCTTCGTTGGCGCGGCGGCGGTTAAGTCCCTGATTCTGGCCGCGATCATCCTCCTGACGGCGACTTTGTTCGTCGATTACCAAATCGCACATCCGATATACGCAATTGGATATATCCTGTTGATATCGGCTGCATTTTCTCTATTCGGCTTTATCCTGGGCATCTGGGCGGACGGGTTCGAGCGGCTGCAGATCGTGCCTGTGCTGTTCCTCACCCCGCTGACTTTCCTCGGCGGGACCTTCTACTCGATCGACATGCTGGGAGAACCCTGGCGAACCGTCGCGTTGGTGAACCCGATCGTCTATCTCGTGAACGGGCTGCGCTGGACCTTCACCGGCACGTCGGACGTGGGAATCGCAGTTTCCCTGGGGATGACGCTGGGATTCCTGGCCATTTGCGTGGTGGCGATCGCGGTGATCTACAAGACAGGCTGGCGCTTGCGCGATTGAGGCAGGCAAGGCTAGGCAGCGGCCGTCATGACACCCGCAAAGCCAGCCATTCGCGCCGCCGCGGCGCTCTCTTTCGTTTTCTCCGCTCCCGCCTTCGCCGAATTGCCGGAGCCGGTGCGCGCCATGGTCGACGCCGCGATCGCCAGCGGGGATGCGGCCAAGGTCGATACGGTCATCGCGATAGCGAAGCAGACCAACCCGGACGATGTGGCGGAGCTCGACGCCCTGCATCAGGAGTTCAGGGAGGCGCAGAAGCTGCTCGCCGCGAAAAAGGCGAAGGAGAAGGAACTGGCGATCCGTAACGCCGACTTGCTCGACAACTGGTCGGGCAATGGGGAAGTGGGGGCGTTCCACTCCTCCGGCAACAGCAGCGAAACGGGCCTGACATTGGGGCTCAAGCTCAAGCGGGATGGGATCGACTGGAGCCATGAATTCCGCATCACGGCGGATTACCGCCGGGCCAATGGCGTGACCACGCGCGAGCAGATCCTGGCCGCTTATGAGCCGCATTACCAGATCGATGACGGCTTCTTCGTCTATGGGCTGGGGCAGTATGAGCGTGACCGCTATCAGGGCTTCCTCGCGCGCTATGCGCTCTCCGGCGGGCTCGGCTATCGCATCGTCGATACCCAGAACCTGAGCCTGGCGGCCAAGGCGGGGCCTGCCTATCGCTCCACCCATTTTGCCGACGGGACTTCCGAAGCCCGCCTTGCCGGGCTGGTCGGCCTCGATTTCGACTGGCAGATGACCGAGCGGCTGAAGCTGACGCAGGACACCAACATGGTCGCCGAAACCGGCGGCGCGGCGGTGGCCATCTTCGATTCCACCAACACCAGCATCGCGCTCGTCAGCGGGCTGGAGGCGAAGATCAGCGACCGGCTCTCGACCCGTTTCTCCTTCCGGCTCGATTATGACAGCAACCCGCCGGCAGGGGCGGTTTCCACCGACACGCTTTCGCGAGTGACGCTTCTCTATGGCTTCTGAACCTCCTCCCCGCTTTGCCTTCACCCTTGAGGCGAGGGACGGAAGCGCGCGGCTTGGCCGGATCGCGATGCGGCGCGGGGAAATCCGCACGCCTGCTTTCATGCCCGTGGGTACGGCGGCGACGGTGAAGGCGATGAAGCCCGAAAGCGTGCGGGCGACGGGCGCGGACATCATCCTGGGCAACACCTATCACCTGATGCTGCGCCCCGGTGCGGAGCGAGTGGCGAAGCTCGGCGGGCTCCACCGCTTCATGAACTGGCCGCGCCCGATCCTGACCGATAGCGGCGGCTATCAGGTGATGAGCCTTTCGGACCTGCGCAAGATCACCGAGGAGGGCGTCTCGTTCCGCAGCCATCTCGATGGCTCGAAGCACATGCTCACCCCCGAACGCTCGATGGAGATCCAGCGGCTGCTCGGCTCGGACATCGTCATGGCCTTCGACGAATGCCCGCGCTTCGACCAGCCGCGCGACGTGATCGCGAAGAGCATGGAGCTGTCGATGCGCTGGGCAAGGCGCAGCCGCGACGGCTTCGACAGCGGCGGGGAGCACGCGGCGGGCGCGGCGCTGTTCGGCATCCAGCAGGGCGCGCTGGACGAGGGGCTGCGGCAGCACAGCGCCGAGGCGCTGCGCGAGATCGGCTTTGATGGCTATGCGATTGGCGGGCTTGCGGTGGGGGAAGGGCAGGAGGCGATGTTCGCCACGCTCGATTTCGCGCCGGGGCAATTGCCCGAGGATGCTCCGCGCTATCTGATGGGCGTCGGCAAGCCCGACGATCTGGTGGGCGCGGTGGAGCGCGGAGTGGACATGTTCGATTGCGTGCTGCCGACGCGTTCGGGCCGCAACGGGCAGGCCTTCACGTGGGGCGGGCCGATTAATCTGCGCAATGCCCGCTTCGCCGAGGACGAGGCGCCGCTGGACGAGCGCTGCTCATGCCCGACCTGCGCCACTTACAGCCGCGCCTATCTCCACCATCTCGTCAAGTCGCAGGAGATCCTCGGCGCGATGCTGATGACCGAGCACAACCTCTCCTTCTATCAGCAGCTGATGCAGGCGATGCGCGATGCGATCGGGGAAGGGCGCTTCGCAGCCTTCGCGGCGGAGTTTCGAAGTGGTTATGTCGGCGGATGAATCGAAAAGGGCGGCCCCGAAGGACCGCCCTTTCTTTTTCGTAACCGGAAGCCCAGATCAGCGCGAGTAGAACTCGACCACCAGGTTGGGTTCCATCGTGACCGGATAGGGCACCTCGTCCAGCGCCGGAACGCGGGTGAAGGTCACCTTGTCGGTGCCGTCGACCGAAACATAGTCGGGAATGTCACGCTCGGGCAGGCTCTGCGCTTCGGCAACCAGCGCCATGTCCTTGGCCTTGTCGCCCAGGCTGACCACGTCGCCCACGGAGACGCGGCGGCTGGCGATGTTGCACTTCACGCCGTTGACGCGGATATGGCCGTGGCTGACGAGCTGACGCGCCGCGAAAATGGTCGGCGCGAACTTGGCGCGATAGACGATCATGTCCAGCCGCTGCTCGAGCAGGCCGATCAGGTTCTGGCCCGTATCGCCCTTCATCCGCGCAGCTTCCTGATAGGTGCGCTTGAACTGCTTTTCGGTGACGTCGCCGTAATAGCCCTTGAGCTTCTGCTTCGCGCGAAGCTGCAGGCCGTAGTCGGACATCTTGCCCTTGCGCCGCTGTCCATGCTGGCCCGGCCCGTAGGAACGGCGGTTGACGGGGCTGTTCGGCCGGCCCCAGATGTTCTCGCCCATGCGGCGATCGAGCTTGTACTTGGCGCTCTTGCGCTTCGACATATGTCGTCTCCAATTTGCTGCATCGCCCCTGCGGCAATGCTTGAACCCGGAACCGCACCGACCGGCCCTCTGCCGATCGCGACCGCCGCTTCACCGGGGTGCGGGGTCAATTGCGAAGGGGCGCCAGTAGCAGCAATGGCGCAGAAATCAACCCTCAGGCTTGGTCTTGCGCGGCGGGCGGGCCAGCGAGGACAGCACTCCGCGGAGCGTCCGCACCTCCAGGTGGTTCCAGCCCGGCTTGGTCAGCACGTTGCGCAGGGTCAGCCGCGTGGCTTCCGCGCGGGATTCAGGAAAGAAGTAACCCTTCGGCTCCAGCAGCTCCTCGAAATGCGCGATCAGCCCTTCGAGCTCGTCCTGCGGGGCGGGGGGCAGCAGTTCTTCCTGCGGCGGCATCGCAAGATCCCGATGCTTCGACCATTCGTAAGCGCACAGGATCACGGCCTGGGCAAGGTTGAGCGAGCCGAATTGCGGGTTGATCGGGACGGTCAGGATCGCGCGGGCAAGCGCGAGATCCTCCGTCTCCAGCCCCGAACGTTCGGGGCCGAACAGGATGGCGCTGCGCCCTTCCCGCGAGGCGATTTCCCGCGCGGCCTGCTCCGGCGTCACGACCGGCTTGGTCACTCCGCGCTTGCGCACGGTGGTGGCATAGACATGAGCGCAATCCGCCACCGCATCGGCCACGGTCTCGTAGAGCCTGGCTTCCGCGAGGACGCCGTCCGCGCCGGACGCCGCGGGTCCGGCACTGGGATTGGGCCATCCGTCCCGCGGGGAGACCAGACGCATTTCGGTCAGCCCGAAATTGAGCATCGCCCGCGCGGCCTTGCCGATATTCTCGCCCAGCTGGGGGCGCACCAGCACGATGACGGGCGGCTCGGCTTCTGCCCTTCGAGACGAGCTTTCAGCCTGCGGCTTCAAGCTCTCCTCAGGGTGAGCGGCAGAGCGGGCCGCGGATTTTCTTTCGGAACCCCGCTCATCCTGAGAAGGCGAAGTCGAAGACTGGGCCTTCGCTTCTAAGGACGTTCTGCGCCCCGCCAGTCGCGCTATCGCGGCCCAATCGCCCCTGATCAGCGCTTCCTTCTTCGCGCGCGACCAGCCCTTGATCTTTCGCTCAGCGGCGAAGGCAGCGTCGCGATCTTCGAACAGCTCGCTCCAGACCAGTTCGACCGGGCGGCGCGGGGTCGTATAGCCACTCAGCGTCCCGTCCTGATGTTGGGCCAGGCCGTGATCGATTTCATCGGTGTGGCCGACATAGTAGCTGCCGTCGGCACATCGCAGCATATAGGTCCAGAAATGCAGCATCGTGCTTCCCTGCTTCGGTGCTTCGAGACGGGTCTTCGAAAGACGCGGCGCTCAAGTTCCCCCGACGTCCCGCACGCTGCTGGCGAATTCCTCGAAGTCCCGCGCTTCGGAGAAGTCCCGATAGACCGATGCGAAGCGGATATAGGCGACCGAATCGAGCTGCCTCAGCCCGTCCATCACCATCTCTCCAATGCGGGAGGAGGGGATCTCGCTTTCGCCCAGCGTCTCGATCTGGCGCTGGATGCCGGAGACGAGTTGATCGAGCCGTTCCTGGGCGATCCCGCGCTTGCGGCAGGCCAAGGCCACCGATTGTTCGATCTTGGCGCGATCGAAGGCTTCGCGGGCGCTGCCGCTCTTTATCACGGTGATGTCGCGCAGCTGTACGCGCTCGAAGGTGGTAAAGCGCGCGCCGCAGCCTTCGCATTGGCGCCGGCGGCGGATCGCGGTGTTGTCTTCGGTGGGGCGCGAATCCTTTACCTGGCTGTCGTCATGCGCGCAGAAGGGGCAACGCACCGATCCCGGCCCTCAGCGTCCCGGATAGACCGGAAACGCTTCGCACAGCTCGGTGACCCGGCGGCGCACGCTTTCTTCGATCTGGGCGTCGCCTTCATCGCCGTTCTTGCGCATCCCCTCGACGACTTCGGCGATCAGCGAGCCGACCTTGCGGAACTCGGCCGGGCCGAAGCCGCGGGTCGTGCCCGCGGGCGTGCCCAAGCGTACGCCGGAAGTGACGAAAGGGGAACGCTGATCGAAGGGGATCGCGTTCTTGTTGCAGGTGAGATAGGCGCGGTCGAGGCCCTTCTCGGTCGCCTTGCCGGTGACGCCCTTGGCCGTGAGATCGACCAGCATCAGGTGGTTGTCCGTACCGCCCGACACGATGTCCATCCCATGCTCTTGCAGGCTGGCCGCGAGTGCCTTGGCATTCTCGACCACCTGATGCGCGTAAGTGCGGAATTCGGGCCGAAGCGCTTCCAGGAACGCTACTGCCTTGGCCGCGATCACATGAACCAGCGGGCCGCCCTGCATGCCGGGGAAGACCGCCATGTTGACCTTCTTGGCGATCTCCTCGTCATTGGTGAGGATCACGCCCGAACGGGGGCCGCGCAGGCTCTTATGGGTAGTCGTGGTGACGACATGCGCATGCGGGAAGGGCGAGGGGTGGGCGCCGCCTGCGACCAGGCCCGAGAAGTGCGACATGTCCGCCAGCAGATAGGCACCGACCTCATCCGCGATCTCGCGGAAACGCGCGAAGTCCCAGTGCCGCGGATAGGCGGTCGCCCCCGCAATGATCAGCTTCGGCTTGTTCTCACGCGCCAGCTGCGCGATCTCGTCCATGTCGAGCCGCTGGTCTTCCTTGCGCACACCATAGGGCACGACGTTGAACCACTTGCCGCTCATATTTACCGGCGAGCCGTGAGTGAGATGCCCGCCGGCCGCGAGCGAAAGGCCCATGAAGGTGTCGCCGGGTTGCAGCAGGGCGAGGAACACCGCCTGGTTCATCTGGCTGCCCGAGTTGGGCTGGACGTTGGCATAGTCGCAGCCGAACAGCTTCTTCGCCCGTTCGATCGCCAGGTTCTCGACAAGGTCGGCATATTCGCAGCCGCCGTAATACCGCTTGCCGGGATAGCCCTCGGCATATTTGTTGGTGAAGATGGAGCCGGTGGCCTCCAACACCGCGGGGCTGGCGATATTCTCGCTCGCGATCAGTTCGATCCGGTGGCGCTGCCGACCGAGTTCCTTGCGGATCGCCTCGAAGACTTCGGGATCGGCCTCTTCCAGCGAATCGTGCCAGAAGTGCTGCAAGGTTTCGGATGTGGCGCTGGATGCGGTCACAGTGCTCATGAATCAGTCCTGCGGTGGGTTGGAGAGTTTATCGACGCGGCGGAGATGACGATCACCGCCGAAGGGCGTGGCAAGGAAGGTTTCGACACAGGCCTTGGCCATTTCCGTTCCGATCAGGCGGGCCCCCATCGCGATGATGTTGGCATCGTTGTGCTCGCGGGTAAGCCGGGCGGAAAGCGGTTCGGAAACGAGGGCGCAGCGGACCTTCGGATTGCGATTGACCGCGATCGAGATGCCGATGCCGGTGCCGCACAGCGCGATTCCGCGCTCGGCACTGCCGGCCGCAACATGCTGGGCGAGCTTGTATCCGAAGTCGGGATAGTCGACCGACTCCGCGGTGTTCGGCCCAAGGTCGTCCACCTCGTGGCCGTTGTTCCGCAGCCAATCGACGAGCTCGGCCTTGAGCCCGACTGCTGCGTGATCGGAAGCGATTGCGACTTTCATGGCGGTGCACATAGGGGCTTGGCCCTTCGGGTGCCACCGCAAAAGCGCTTTGTTCCCCAATGGAGGCTCTTTACCGCTCGCGGTGCGGTGTCGAAGCCTATCATCGGGAGGTTGGATCGAAACGGTGAAGCCTGCCCGCTAGGCACTCGTCGTGTAGAAGATGACCGCCGCGACCGCTGCGACGACCAGCATCGTCAGGACCAGAGCCACGATCTTTTGCCCGGGAATGCTGTTCCAGCGTTCCGGCTCCACTTCCGGCAAAGCGGGCCATTCGGCCTGGCCGCCGGCGTCGGATTCGCGGCGGGGTAGGGCGTTGGACGGCGCCGCCATATCGGGGCCGCTGATTTCGCTGACGAGGGCAAGCTTCTCAAACGCGATTGCCAGTTTTTGCTCGCCCAGATGCTTGTTGATCGCCCTCCATTCCAGCTCGGCGCCGTCGGGCGAGGGCAGGCGCTGCACCAGATGCTCGATTTCGGCATCCAGCGCATGCAGCTTGTCCAGCGCTTCAAGTGCGCGTTGCCTGTCGCCGCTCGCCAACGCCAATTGCAGCCGCGTAAGCGACAGCGCATTGGCCCGGCAGAATTGTAGCCCGAGCAGAAGATCGCTTGTCGAAGGGAGCTCGCTGGAGGGAAGCTGTTCGTCGTCGGAGCCAATCGCGCGGGGCGATGGAACTGCATTCAACTGGATTTCTCCCGCTCAATCAATGCCCCCAAGGCAATGGCGCTTAGAGGCAAAGGCGGGATGAAGCGAGAGTGCTTGGGCTCGAACGTGACGAGGACGCGATGTAATGCGTGGCCGCAAAAAAAGACCCCGCCAAAGCGGGGTCTGATGTCGTTACTGATCGAGGAAGCTGCGCATCTTGCGGCTGCGGCTCGGGTGCTTCAGTTTCCTGAGCGCCTTGGCTTCGATCTGGCGGATGCGTTCGCGGGTGACCGAGAACTGCTGACCGACTTCCTCCAGTGTGTGATCGGTGTTCATGCCGATCCCGAATCGCATGCGCAGCACGCGCTCTTCGCGCGGCGTCAGGGATGCAAGCACCCGCGTCACGGTTTCCTTGAGGTTGGACTGGATCGCGGCATCCACGGGGATGACGGCGTTCTTGTCCTCAATGAAATCGCCGAGATGTGAATCCTCCTCGTCGCCGATAGGCGTTTCGAGGCTGATCGGCTCCTTGGCGATTTTCATCACCTTGCGAACCTTCTCGAGCGGCATGGAAAGACGCTCTGCCATCTCCTCGGGCGTTGGCTCGCGGCCCTGCTCGTGCAGGAACTGGCGGGACGTGCGCACCAGCTTGTTGATCGTCTCGATCATATGCACCGGGATGCGGATCGTGCGCGCCTGGTCTGCGATCGAACGAGTGATCGCCTGACGAATCCACCAGGTGGCGTAGGTGCTGAACTTGTATCCGCGGCGGTATTCGAATTTGTCGACCGCCTTCATCAGGCCGATATTGCCTTCCTGGATCAGGTCGAGGAACTGCAAACCGCGATTGGTATACTTCTTCGCGATCGAGATCACGAGGCGCAGATTGGCCTCGACCATCTCCTTCTTCGCAATACGCGCTTCGCGCTCGCCCTTCTGCACCATGTTCACGATGCGACGGAACTCGTTCAGGCTCATGCCCGTGGCAGACGCGATATCGGCGATCTCGCTTCGGATCCGCTCGACCGCTTCGGCTTCCTTCTCGGCGAAGGCGGCCCACTTCTTGTCCTTCTTTGCCATGCCGGCGAGCCAGGATTCGTCGAGCTCGTGGCCGACATATTCGGCCAGAAAGTCGCCGCGCTTGACCTTATGGCGTTCGGCCAGGCGCAGCATCTGCCCGCCCAGCGCGGTGAGGCGCCGATTGAATGCATAGAGATTGTCGACAAGATATTCGATCTTTGTCGCGTGGAACTGCACGCTTTCCACCTCGGCGGTGAGCTCTTCGCGCAGCTGCTCGTATTTCTTCTCCTTGGCAGCAGGGAATTCGCCGCCGCCGCCCAGCGCCTCCACGCGCTCTGCCTGGAGCTTTTCAAACTTCTTGAACAGCTCGGTTATCTTGGCGAAACGTTCGAGCGCCTCAGGCTTGAGCGCAGCTTCCATCTGCGCCAGCGAAAGGGTGTTGTCGTCCTCATCGTCCTCCTCGCGGCGGCGCGGGCGGCCTTCGCCATCCTCGTCGTCCTCGTCCGTCTCTTCTTCCTCCTCGATTTCGTCGTCTTCCTTGTAGGAGGGACCGGCCGTCTCTTCGCTTATCTCGCCGTTGTCATCGCCGTCTTCCTCCATCTTTTCGACGGGAGGCTCCTTCGACAGCATCGCATCGAGGTCGAGGATCTCACGAAGCTGCATTTCCTCGTTATTGAGTGCTTCGGACCATTGGATGATCGCGTGAAAAGTGATCGGGCTCTCGCACAGCCCGATGATCATCGTATCGCGGCCAGCTTCGATCCGCTTGGCAATGGCGATTTCGCCTTCGCGGCTGAGAAGCTCCACCGCGCCCATTTCACGAAGATACATCCGCACCGGATCGTCGGTGCGCTCGGTGGTTTCCTTCTTCTTGGGAGCTTCGGGGACGTGACGGCCTTCATCGGGCTCGTCCGAGGCGTTCATTTCCTCCGACGAACCTTCTTCATCCTGCGCTTCCGCGTCTTCGTCGCTCTCGACGATGTTGACGCCCATCTCGGAGATCGCGGACATGACATCCTCGATCTGCTCGGAGGACATCTGGTCCTCCGGCAAGGCCTCGTTCAGCTCGTCATACGTGATGTAGCCGCGCCGCTTCGCCTTGGCGATGAGCTTCTTGATCGACGCTTCGTTCAGGTCGATCAGCGGAGCATCTTCGTCTTTCTTGGTTTTCGCTTCGGACGCCATAATTCGCTTCTAGTCCAATTTCCGTTCGTCCAGAGCCTCCTTGGGACGCTCCGACTGTGCTGTATCCGGTGCCTGTGCGGCGGCGCGTTTGCTGGCCATTTGCCCGAGTCGCCTCTCAAATTCCAGCTTTCGTTTAAGAAGCCGTTGTTGCTCCTCGAACGCCTCCGGTTCGAAGGTCTGCTCGAAGCGGGCGGTTGCATCGGCAAGGGCAGCCTCCAGAGCCGGCCGTTCGACCAGCAAGGCCACTGCCTCGGCCAGTTCTTCGCGCGCAGCCTTCGGATCAGTCCCTTCCAGCAGGAAGGCGAAACGAGTGCTATCCGGTGGCGCGGCGAAGCTACCGAATGGCGATATGGGAAATTCGCGCCCCATTTCAAGCGCGTCTGCCGTATCGAGCAATCTGTCCAGCGCCTTGCGCAGAGAAGCATCGTTCGTGGCAAGCGTTCCAAGCGCTTCGGCATGGCGGTGAATCTCTTCCGGATGGCGTGCCAGCCCTGCAATCACCGCCTGGGTCAATGTGTCGCGAGCGCCGCCTGCACTTGCGCGGCGAAGCTTGCCGGCGGCCTCCGGAGATAGCCGAGGCGTTTCCTGCCAGCGGTTGCCGCGCCAGTTTCGTTCCCTCGGCGGACGTGGCGGATAAGCAAAGGCCGAAAAGCGGTCGAGCAATTCACGTCGGTACAGCCCGCGAATGTCCGGATGCTGGATTGCTTCGGTGTGTTCGAGCAGACGTGCCTTGAGACCTGCCTTGTCTTCGGGCGTCCGCAGCGGAAGGGCGCCGCGCTCATGCTCCCAGAGTGTCTCCAGGAGGGATTTTGGCTCGGCGAGGAGCTTCTCCATCGCGTTCTTGCCGTCTCTCCGGACGAGATCGTCGGGATCCAACCCGGCAGGTAGCCGGACGATCGAAAGCGAATGGCCAGGCCGAAGGAGGGGCAGGGCACGGGAGGCCGCTCGCATGGCCGCGCGCTGCCCTGCGCTGTCGCCATCAAAACACAGCACCGGCACGTCCACAAGCCGCCACAGCAGTTCGATCTGCCGCTCCGTCAACGCGGTGCCAAGCGGAGCAACGACATCGCCGATGCCGGCGGCAGATAGCGCGATCACGTCCATGTAGCCTTCGACCACGATGATCCGGTGCGACTGGCGGGACAACGGCCCGGCGCGATGAAGATTGTAAAGCGTCCTGCCTTTGTCGAAAAGGGGAGTATCCGGCGAATTCAGATATTTGGGGGCGTCACTTCTGGTGGAATTAAGAATGCGTCCGCCAAAGGCGATCACCCGGCCCCGCGCATCCTCGATCGGAAGCATCAACCGCCCGCGAAAACGATCATAAGGTTCCTTGTCATCGACAGCGATCCGGAGGCCGCATTCGATCAACATTGGCTCGGCAAAATCGCTGCCGAGAGCTGCCTTCAGCGCCTGGCGCTCATCCGGTGCGTAACCGAAGCCGAAGCGCGCGATCGTATGTGGATCGAAGCCGCGAGTTTCCAGGTACTGGCGTGCCTTTGCACCCTCCGGTGAGAGGAGGTTGCCCTTGAACCAGGCCTGCGCGGCGGCCATGACGTCATGCAATCCAGCGCGCTTTTCGGCCTGCCTGGCGGCGCGAGGATCCGGCGCGGGGACCTCCATTCCCGCCTCGGCGGCAAGCTCCCTGATCGCATCCATGAAGGACATGCCGCGCTGGTCGGTCATCCAGCGGATAACGTCGCCGTGTGCGCCGCAGCCGAAGCAATGATAGAAGCCCTTTTCGTCGCTGACGGTGAAGCTCGGCGTCTTTTCGTTATGGAAGGGACAGCAGCCTTTCCATTCCCGTCCCGCCTTCTGCAGCTTTGCTGTGCGCGAAATCACGCCGGAAAGCGTGATTCTGGAACGCAACTCGTCAAGCCATTGGGGACTGAGCATGGGCGGGGACCAAGTGCCTTTCCGGCTGACTGTGCGGAAGGGCGGGGCGGATTGTGCCCTCAGCGGCAGCCAGAGTCGATAGGCGCGCCAGACTTATCCAAAGCTTGCCTTCACCAACGCGCTTGCCTTGCTCATATCCATCTCGCTGCCGTGCCGCGCCTTGAGCTCTGCCATGACCTTGCCCATGTCCTTGATGGAGCCAGCACCTGTTTCGGCCTTGATCGTCTCGATCGCCGCCTGGATCTCCGCGTCGGACATCTGCGCGGGGAGGAACTCCTCGATCACTGCCAGTTCGCCCGCTTCCGCGTCCGCCAATTCGGTGCGTCCGCCATCGCGATACATCTGGATTGATTCGCGGCGCTGCTTCGCCATCTTCTGCAACACCTCGATCACCATCGCATCGTCGCTATCCGGCGCCTTGCCAGTACGCAGTTCGATGTCGCGATCCTTGATCTTGGCCAGGATCAGGCGAACGGCCGCCAGACGCGGCTTGTCTCCTGCCTTCATGGCCGAAACCTGGGCGGATTTGATCGTGTCGCGGAGCATGTCTTTCAGATCTTTCCTGTGGAAGTCGCGCGCCAAAATGGGTGACGTGGCCACATAACGCAACATTCCGCCCCGCGATAGGTTGACGCTGGGGCGCGGCACGTCTAGCCGCTGAGCCTTAGCACGCATTGCCGAAACCCTTTAGTCACGGAGCGCCACATGGCCGACCCCGCATCTTCGCACGCGCCACCGAAAGGCGCGACGGGAGTCCTCGTGCTCGCCGATGGAACGACTGTGTGGGGCAAGGGCTTCGGCGCCGTGGGTAGCGCGGTGGGCGAGGTCTGCTTCAACACTGCGATGACCGGTTACCAGGAGGTCATGACCGACCCTTCCTACGCTGCGCAGATCGTTACCTTCACCTTCCCACACATTGGGAACGTCGGTGCGAATGAGGAAGATATCGAATCGATCGTCGAAGGTGCGGTAGGCTGCGTGGTGCGCGAGGATGTGACCGAACCTTCCAGCTTTCGCTCGACCAGCACGTTCCCGGAATGGATGGCCGAACACGGCAAGATTGGCCTCGCCGGTGTCGATACTCGCGCACTGACCAGGCTCATCCGTCAGAAGGGGGCGCCTAATGCCGTGATTGCGAATGCGCCCAACGGCAAGTTCGATATTCCGGCGCTGCTCAGGCAGGCGCAGGAGTGGCCGGGCCTCGAAGGCATGGACCTCGCCAAGGTCGTAAGCCGCAAGGGCGAGGAAGGCTGGAAAGGCGGCATCTGGACGCTGGGGCAGGGCTATGGCACGTCCGCGGACGATGAGCGGCCGCATGTCGTCGCGGTGGATTACGGGGCCAAGGATAACATCTTCCGCAATCTGGTGAAGGCGGGGGCCAGGGTCACGGTGGTGCCTGCGCAGACTCCGCTTGAGGCGATCCTGAACATGAAGCCGGATGGCGTGTTTCTCTCCAACGGTCCGGGCGACCCGGCCGCCACCGGCGAATATGCGGTTCCGATGATTCAGGGCCTGCTTGAGCGTGACGTGCCGATCTTCGGCATCTGCCTCGGCCATCAAATGCTCGGCCTAGCCGCGGGGGCAAAGACTGCCAAGATGCACCAGGGGCACCGCGGTGCGAACCACCCCGTGAAGCGCCTGGCGGACGGCGTGGTCGAGATTACCAGCATGAATCACGGCTTCGCGGTGGACAATTCGACGCTGCCCGATGGCGTGGAGGAAACCCATGTCAGCCTGTTCGACGGTTCGAACTGCGGGATCAGCATCAAGGGCAAGAAGGCGTTCGGGGTGCAGTACCACCCTGAGGCGAGCCCCGGCCCGCAAGACAGCTTTTACCTCTTTCAAAAATTCGTCGAGTCACTCGCCTGATGCCCAAACGCACTGACATTTCCTCGATCCTCGTCATCGGCGCCGGGCCGATCATCATCGGCCAGGCGTGCGAGTTCGACTATTCCGGCACCCAGGCGATCAAGGCGCTGAAGGAGGAGGGCTACCGTGTCGTCCTCGTCAACTCCAACCCCGCCACGATCATGACCGATCCCGATATGGCGGATGCGACATATGTCGAGCCGATCACACCAGAGATCGTCGCGCGGATAATCGAGAAGGAGCGGCCGGACGCACTACTCCCCACGATGGGCGGACAGACGGCGCTCAATTGTGCGCTGGCCCTTTTCAATGACGGCACGCTGGAGAAGTTCGGCGTTACCATGATCGGCGCCAACGCGGATGCCATCGACAAGGCGGAGGACCGCCAGCGCTTCCGCGAGGCGATGGACAAGATCGGCCTCGAAAGCGCCCGCAGCGGTGTCGCGCATACGGTGGAAGAGGCTTTTGCGGTACTGGAGACGACAGGACTTCCGGCGATCATTCGCCCCAGCTTCACGCTCGGAGGCACCGGGGGCGGCATCGCCTACAACCGCGCCGAGTTCGAGCAGATTGTTCGCAGCGGCCTAGACGCCAGCCCGACCACGGAAGTGCTGATCGAGGAGTCGCTTCTCGGCTGGAAGGAATATGAGATGGAAGTCGTGCGCGACCGCGCCGACAACGCCATCATCATCTGCTCGATCGAGAATGTCGATCCGATGGGCGTCCACACCGGCGATTCCATCACGGTCGCGCCAGCCCTGACGCTGACTGACAAGGAATATCAGATCATGCGCACCGCCAGCATCCAGGTGCTGCGGGAGATCGGCGTGGAAACAGGTGGTTCGAACGTACAGTTCGCAGTCAATCCCAAGGATGGGCGGCTGATCGTCATCGAAATGAATCCACGCGTGTCACGCTCCTCGGCGCTGGCTTCAAAGGCGACAGGCTTCCCGATTGCGCGCGTCGCGGCCAAGCTTGCGGTGGGATACACGCTGGACGAGGTGACGAATGAGATCACCGGGGCAACGCCGGCCAGCTTCGAGCCCACGATCGATTACGTCGTCACCAAGATCCCGCGCTTCACCTTCGAGAAGTTCAAGGGCGCCAGAGCCGAGCTTTCGACCGCGATGAAATCGGTGGGCGAAGTCATGGCTATTGGCCGCAATTTCAAGGAATCGCTGCAGAAGGCGCTGCGGGGTCTCGAAACAGGGCTCGACGGCTTCAATCGCGTGGTCTCGCTCGAAGGGGCCGGACGGGAGGAAATCACGGCCGCCCTTTCTCAGCGCACTCCCGAACGGTTGCTGCAGGTCGCCCAGGCGTTTCGCGAAGGGTTCACGCTCGAGGAAATTCAGGCAATCACCCATTACGATCCGTGGTTTCTGCGTCACATCGCGGAGATCATCGCGGAGGAAGCAAGGATCACGGCAGACGGACTGCCCAACGACGCGGCAGGGCTTCGGAGGCTCAAATCCATGGGCTTTTCGGACAAGCGCCTGGCGACGTTGGCGGTGCGCTCGATTCATGTCGCTGGCGGAATGGCGGAGACTCAGGCGAAGCGTTCCGGGCTGCTGCATGACACCTTGCGCGCCATGGCGGGTGCGACCAGCGAAGAGGAAGTGCGCCAATTGCGCCACAAGCTTGGCGTCTTTCCGGTATTCAAGCGGATCGACAGCTGCGCCGCCGAGTTTGAGGCGATCACGCCCTATATGTACTCGACCTACGAGGCCCCCAGTTTCGGCGAGCCTGAAGATGAGGCGATGCCGTCCGATCGGAAGAAGATCGTGATCCTGGGCGGTGGTCCGAACAGGATCGGGCAGGGCATCGAGTTCGACTATTGCTGTTGCCATGCCTGCTTCGCACTCGACGAAGACGGCTTCGAAACGATCATGATCAATTGCAATCCCGAGACCGTTTCGACGGATTACGATACGTCCGATCGGCTCTACTTTGAGCCACTGACGGCTGAGGATGTGCTCGAAATCCTCCGCGTAGAGCAATCGAGAGGTGAATTGCTGGGGGTGATCGTTCAGTTCGGGGGGCAGACCCCGCTCAAACTCGCCAAGTCGCTGGAGGATGCAGGCATTCCGATTTTGGGCACCTCGCCCGACGCGATCGACCTTGCGGAGGATCGCGAACGCTTCGCCCAACTCGTCACCAGCCTGAAGCTTAAGCAGCCGGCTAACGGGATCGCGCGTAGCCGCGACGAGGCCGTAGCCGTGGCCAATCGTATTGGTTATCCGGTACTGATCCGGCCCAGCTATGTGCTCGGCGGAAGGGCGATGGAGATCGTCGACTCCGAAGCCCAACTCGATGACTATATCGAGAACGCGGTCCACGTCTCCGGCGACAGCCCGGTGCTGATCGATCAATATCTACGGGATGCCATCGAGTGTGATGTCGATGCGCTATGCGATGGCGAGCAGGTGGTGATCGCCGGCGTGATGCAGCACATCGAAGAGGCGGGGGTCCATTCGGGCGACAGCGCCTGCACCCTGCCGCCATACAGCCTGCCAGGCAGTATCGTGGAGGAAATGGAGCGCCAGGCAGAGGCGTTGGCCATGGCTCTGGGCGTGCGCGGCCTGATGAACGTGCAATTTGCGGTCAAGGACAGCGCGGTTTATCTGATCGAAGTGAACCCCCGCGCCAGCCGCACGGTTCCCTTTGTGGCCAAGGCCGTCGGCAGCCCGGTGGCCAGGATCGCAGCGCGGGTAATGGCAGGGGCGAAGCTCGCCGATCTCCCGCCAATCAACCGCACCATCGATTACATGGCTGTAAAGGAAGCGGTATTTCCATTCGCGCGCTTCCCCGGGACCGATCCCGCGCTTTCTCCGGAAATGAAGTCGACCGGGGAGGTGATGGGCGTCGACGTCGATTTCCCGATCGCCTTCGCAAAGGCGCAGCTCGGTGCGGGAATGAATCTCCCGCAGGACGGGGTTCTGTTTGTCTCGGTGAAGAACACGGACAAGCCAAACATTCTGCCTGCGGTGAAACAACTGGTCGAGCTTGGTTTTCGCGTCATCGCCACGGCCGGCACGCAGCAATATCTCTCGGAGCACGGCGTTCCGGTGGAGCGGGTGAACAAGGTTGCCGAAGGCAGACCGCACATTGTCGACAGGATCGTCGATGGAGAGGTCGCACTGATCTTCAACACCACCGAAGGCTGGCAGAGCCTGAAGGACTCCCAATCCATCCGCGCATCCGCGCTGGAGATGAAGTTGCCGTACTACACGACGGCGGCGGCGTCGGACGCGGCAGCCCGCGCAATAGCGGCTCTGAAATCGAGCCAGCTTGAAGTGCGTTCGCTTCAAGACTATTACAGTAACTGAACGCGCGTCTCCCTTACATTTCGAGCGCCGTCGATCGACGGCTTTAACTCCTCCGGCCGGAGTGGTGGGCGAGTTTTGTAAGGGCGGTGGGAGCATTTGAATGGGGATGATGATGGAAAAGGTCCCAATGCTGGCGGAAGGCTACGAGATGCTGACTGCCGAACTGAACAACCTGCGGAAGGAGCGGCCCAAGATCGTCGATGCGATCGAAGAGGCCCGCGCACACGGCGACCTTTCGGAGAATGCCGAGTATCATGCGGCCAAGGAGCGGCAGGGCCAGGTCGAAGCAGCCATCGCCGACCTGGAAGACAAGGTCAGCCGCGCGCAGATCATCGATCCTGCTTCGCTCTCGGGGGACCGTGTCATCTTCGGCGCGACCGTCACATTGCTGGATGATGACGACAAGCCCAATCGCTATCAGATCGTCGGTCAGACTGAAGCCGATGCCAAGAAGGGACGGATTTCCTATAATTCGCCGCTCGGCAAGGCGCTGATCGGGAAGCAGGTCGGTGAGGAGGTGGAGGTTACGGTGCCGTCGGGCGATCGCTTCTACCTCGTGGACAAGATCGAGTTCATCTAACCTGCGGATCCAGCACCTTTGACATGGCGTAATTGTGGATCGCCACGCCGTTCATGTCGAAATCGCGGCGGTGATCCACAAGATAGCCGGCCCGTTCGAATACCGCGCGGGCGACCTCGCTCGCTTCCGTATGGAGGCGAGTGAGGCCGCTGTGCAGTGCTTCCTTTTCCGCGTGGGCGAGCAGCGCGGATGCGTGGCCCTTTCCGGCATGCCGGGGATGGCAAAACAGCCGATCGAGGTGCCCATCGGGTTCGAGCAGTGCATAAGCGGCAATCTCGCTGTCCGCCTCTGAAACGAAGATCCGATGTCCCCGCGCCACTCGCGCGAGATAGTCCGAGCTATCCGGCGCGCGGTTATGCCAAGCTGCTACCTGTTCCGGCGAATATCGGCGGCTTCCCAGTTCCCGAATCGAGGCCCGGCACAGCTCTGCGAGCAGGTCGGCATCATCGGGCTGAAAGCCGCGTATCATTTGCTCGGCAGTTCTGGCTCCAGCAGCCGGTGCAGGTGAACGATGACGTATTTCATCTCGGCATCGTCGACCGTGCGCTGCGCCCAGCCGCGCCACGCTTCCTCAGCCTCCGCATAGTTGGGATAGAAACCCACTACGTGGATGTCCTTCAGGTCTTTGAACTCGCAGGATTGGGGGTCGGTAACCCGTCCGCCCATCACGAGGTGGAGAAGCTGGTTTGCCATTTGAGCCCTTGCTGGATGCCGCGCCTGGGAGCGGAATAGAAGTTTCGCTCTGCTTGGCAAGAAGGGTGTTTAGTGACGCGCCCTGCTATGGACCCGATCACGAACCTTGCCGGTCTCCTGATTGATCGCGTCGCCGATCCGACTGGCACTGGCCGATATCATCTCTCCAAAGCGCGCGACTTCCTCGGAGATCACTTCGGCAAAACGGGCGCCTTCGCCTGAAAGGCTGCCACCAATCCTTTTGGCCTCGCCGGAAAGTGTGTCGCCAATTTCCTCCGCTCGCTCCATACCTCTGCGCCCGGCTTCGCCAGCGGCTTCCTGCGCCTTTTGCGCATAATCGAGGCCAAGCTGAGCGCCCATCATCAACAGGCTTGCGGCTTTGCCACCAACCTTTCGCGTCGGAGAGCGAGGAAACAACGCGCTTATGGCCACGCCCGCGGCCAGCCCACCTGCCACCGTGAGGAGCGGATGCTCCCGGACGAAGTCGGTCACCTGATCCCGGGCGTGAGCAGCCTGCTGCCCGAGCCCGCGTTCACGCCCTGTTTGGCGCGCGTCCGCGGCTTCCACCTTCTCGCGAATCTCGGCCTTCTTCTTCTCGCCATTCATATTGGACACCCTTGTCTGGATCATTCGTTCCGGACGCACTCCCGGCGTTGCGTCCTTCCGAAAACAACGGAGAAAGGGCCGAAGCGATCCGGTGACGTGCCAGCCAAAATCCTGATGCGCAGGCAAGCGCTGCCCCCAGCGCTGTAAGCTTGCCGGGATTGCGGCCAGCAAAGCTTGCAACTTCGTCTCCTGCCACCTCGAGCTTGCTTCCCAGGCTGCGCGTCAATCGCGCTCCGAGAGCTTGCGGGCTGATTTCCCCGCGAACGTAATCGAGTTCTCTGCGGAAATTGCGTTGCGCTGCCCTTCGCAACGCGCGAGCCTCTTCTAGCCGGCTGTCGAACCTGCTCATTGATCTTCTGCCTTGAACAATGCCCGAAGGTCCCTTGTCCCTGACCTCGCAAGCAGGCCCAGCACAGTCGCCGCGACGAGCAGGGCTGCCACGACTATAGCGGTGGCTCCCCAGGCCGTAACATGGGGTGCAAGCGCGAGTATTGCCCCGAACACCAAGGCGAACAGCGCGAACACCAGCATAACAGCCGCGAGCGCGGCAAAGATCGCGATCCGCTTCGCATGATTGCCGGCGAAGGACAGTCGCGTCTTCTGGAAAGCGATCTCGGCTTCGGCGTAGGTTATTCCGTCATCGAACAACGTCTTCACGTCATCAATGACGGACCTGTCATTGTCCGTGCCGGGAGTCTGCTCGTCCACCTCGCTGTCCATCGCCTCGGTCATGGGTGGCCGTGAACCGTCCGAGGCACTCGAAGTCAATTGCGATTACTTCGAGCTGGAGAACATGCGGGCGATCATAAACCCGGCAACAGCCGCAAGGCCAACTGCTAGGCCGGGGCTCTTGCGAACGAATTCGCGAGCATCTTCGCCCAGCTCGTCCAGCTCCTTGGCTTCGATCTTGGCCGCCGTCTCCTGCATTTTGCGGGAGGCAGAGCGGGCGTAATCGCCATATTTGATCCCGAGCTTGTCATCGATAGTCGCCGCGTTGTCGGAGACCAGTTTGCCCAGGCTGGACAAGGCGTCACTCGCACGGGATTTCCCTTCGACAGCGAGTTCGCTAGCCTTCATTTTCGCCTGTTCGCCGTAAGCCTTGGCATCTTCAACCCAGTCGCCGGACCTGTCCGCAGCCTTGCTGCGGTAGCCGTCGGCACGGCTCTTCGCCTCGGCAGTCAAGGCTGCCGCGCCTGCTTTCGCTTCCTCCAACGCCCTGGTGAACTTCGCCTTCGCCTCGGCAGTGTTGCTCGAGACTGTCTCGCCTGAGGCCGTCTCGCCTGTGGTGGCGGGTTTGGGCGCTCGGGTGGTTTTGGCGGGCGATTTTGCGGTGCTCTGATCCATCAAGACATTCCTTTTCCCGAACCGTGCTTCAGGTAACCTGACGCGAATGGGCCTATCCCACTCCCGCAATAATTGGGAAACGTGGCTTGCTAGCCAATGTTCCGCTGACTAGGAGCGCCGGGCATTCCCCGATATTGCAGGGCAGCATAGCATCCGGAGCGCGAAATCACCATGACCGCAATAATCGACATTCATGGCCGTGAAATCCTTGACAGCCGGGGCAACCCGACCGTCGAGGTCGATATCCTGCTTGAAGATGGCAGCTTCGGCAGAGCCGCTGTCCCATCAGGAGCTTCGACCGGAGCGCACGAAGCGGTCGAGCTGCGGGATGGAGACAAGGCGCGCTATCTCGGCAAGGGCGTGACCAAAGCTGTGGCCGCGGTGAATGGCGAAATTTCCGATCGGCTCCTGGGTCTCGACGCAGAAGATCAACGAGACATCGACCTGGCGATGATCGAATTGGACGCGTCGGAAAATAAGGGCCGGCTCGGCGCCAATGCGATTCTGGGCGTCAGCCTCGCGGCGGCCAAGGCGGCGGCGAACGCACGCGGCCTGCCGCTCTATTCCTATATCGGCGGCGTGGCGGCACATGTCCTGCCGGTGCCGATGATGAACATCATCAATGGCGGGGAACATGCCGACAATCCAATAGATTTCCAGGAATTCATGATCATGCCCGTCGGCGCCGAAAGCATTGCCGAAGGCGTGCGCTGGGGCTCCGAGATATTCCACACCCTGAAGAAGGGATTGGCCGATCAGGGACTTTCGACAGCGGTGGGTGATGAAGGGGGCTTTGCGCCAAACCTTGCCAGCACCCGCGCGGCACTGGATTTCATCATGCAATCCATCGAGAAGGCTGGCTTCCAGCCCGGCAGCGACGTGGCGCTGGCGCTCGACTGTGCCTCGACTGAGTTCTTTGCCGATGGTCGCTACGACATCGCTGGGGAAGGGCTGTCCTTGAGTCCCGAAGAGATGGCCGAGTACCTGGCGGGCCTCTGCGATGCCTATCCGATCCGCTCGATCGAGGACGGAATGGCGGAAGATGACTTTGAAGGCTGGAAGGCGCTGACCGACAAGATCGGCGACAAGGTTCAATTGGTGGGAGACGATCTGTTCGTCACCAATCCGCGGCGCCTGCAGATGGGTATCGGCAAGGGCCTGGCCAACTCGCTGTTGGTGAAGGTCAACCAGATCGGGACGCTTACCGAAACGCTCCAGGCTGTCGAGGTCGCTCACCGCGCCGGCTATACCAGCGTCATGAGCCACCGTTCGGGCGAGACCGAGGATTCGACTATCGCCGATCTCGCGGTCGCGACCAATTGCGGGCAGATCAAGACCGGGAGCCTTGCCCGTTCGGACCGGCTTGCAAAATACAACCAGTTGATCCGCATCGAGGAAGAGCTCGGTTCATCGGCGCTTTATGCAGGTGACGGCTGCTTCGGCCGGCTCTCCGCCTGATCCCTTTGTAGGCTCTTTCCTTCCTGGCCGCGGCGCTTGCGCGGGCGATCGCAAACCTTCAGGTTCTGCATCGCCTCTTGGCAACAACCATCCGCCTGGAAAAGGACGAGAGATGACCAGACCCATTCTCGCCGCGCTGATGCTCGGCGCCGCCACGGTCGTTGCCGGCCCGATCGCCTGCAGCACCGTGGCGAACCAAGCGGCGACTGGCGGACAGCTTGGCATAAACAAGGATTGGATGGACACCTCCGTCCGACCTGGGGACGATTTCTACGCTTACGCCAATGGCGGCTGGATGCAGGATACGGAAATTCCGCTTGATCGTTCGAGCACGGGCAGCTTTCTGATCGCGTCGAACGAAACCGAAGATCAGCTCGCCAGCCTCATCGACAATATCCTCGCCTCCGATCCGGAGCCGGGCACGGCGGAGGCGCGGGTCAAGGCGCTCTACACCGGCTATATGGACACAGCGAGAATCGAGGAGGCGGGTCTGGAACCGATCCAGCCGGATCTTCGCAGATACGCAGCGATCAATGACCGGTCCGGGCTTTCCCGCGTCTTGGGCGAGCAGATACGCGCGGACGTCGATCCGCTCAACTACACCGATTTCTTCACCGAGAATCTCTTTGGGATTTTCGTTACGCAGGCGCTGTCTGGCAGCGAGGTGGTGCCGTACATTCTCCAGGGCGGCCTGGGGATGCCGGAGCGCGAATACTACCTCTCGGATGATCCCGAGATGGCCAAGATTCGTCGCGCGTACCGGCAGTATATTGAAGACGTACTTCGCGCGGCGGATATGGAGGATGCCTCTGCAAAGGCGCAAAGAATTTTCGATCTCGAGAAGAAGATCGCTGAGGCCCATGCCACTCGCGCGGAAAGCAGCGACTTTGCCCGTGCCGCCAATCTCTGGAGCCGCGCCGAGCTGGAAACCAAAGCTCCGGGTATCGATTGGGCGGCATTCCTGGAAGCGGCGCGATTGGGCGAGCAGGGCAAGTTCGCAGCATATCATCCGGATGCGATCAGCGGGCTATCGCGCTTGGTCGCGTCGGAGCCCCTGGAAGCTTGGAAGGACTGGCTCGCCTTCCACCGGATCAGCAGCAACGCGGATGTACTGCCTGCGCGGTTCGATGCACTTCACTTCGGGTTCTATGGAACAACGCTGGCAGGCACGCCTGAACAGCGACCGCGAGAAAAGCGCGCACTGGCTGCAGTGAACGAATTGCTGGGGGATGATCTGGGCCGGATTTATGCCGCTCGTTACTTCCCGCCCTCTGCCAAGTCGGAAATCGAGGCAATCGTCGGCAACATCAAGGATGCGTTTGCCGAGCGGGTGAGGGCCATCGACTGGATGGCACCCGTGACCAAGGCCGAGGCGCTAAAGAAGGTCGAGACGATCCGGATCGGCGTTGGCTATCCGGAACAGTGGCGGGATTATTCGGCTCTGGAGATCTCCCCCGAAAATCCCTTTGCTGCGCAGCTCGCAGCCCGAGAGGCCGAATACCTCCACCAGCTCTCCAAGATCGGCCGGCCGATGGACAGGAATGAATGGTGGATGACACCTCAGACGGTGAACGCGATCAATTTGCCGGTGCAAAACGCGCTCAACTTTCCGGCTGCGATACTTCAGCCTCCCTTTTTCGATCCGGATGCGGACCCGGCTTTCAATTACGGCGCGATAGGTGCGGTAATCGGGCATGAGATCAGCCACAGCTTCGACAACAACGGAGCAGAATTCGATTCGACCGGCAAGCTGCGCAACTGGTGGACCGATGCCGACCGCGCGAGGTTCGCTCGTGCCGGAGAAGCACTCGCGCGCCAGTATGACGCTTACGCACCCTTTCCTGATCTACATGTGAGTGGCGAACTGACGCTGGGCGAGAACATTGCTGACGTCGCGGGACTGGCCGCTGCTTATGACGCGTATCGGGCGTCGCTCAATGGCAATGAGGCACCCATCATCGACGGGCTCACAGGCGATCAGCGGTTCTTCATTGCCTTCGCCCAGACATGGGCGACGAAGATGCGGGAAGCTCAGTTGCGGCAACGCATCGCCACCGATGTGCATGCGCCGGGGATGTACCGTGCGCTGACCGTACGGAATCTCGATGCGTGGTACGAGGCGTTCGGCGTCAAGCCGGGCGACAAGCTTTATCTGCCGCCGGAGCAACGTGTGGGCGTTTGGTGAAGTAAGCTCAGGCGCCGGCGGCGGTAAGCCGCTCGATGTGCTCTTGGCTGAGTTGAAGCGCTGCGCCTTCGACCAGAGGAGCTATCTGCTCAGGAACTCGCGCCCCTGCGATCGGGGCTGCAATCCACGGCTGTGCGTTGAGCCACGCCAGCGCGATTGCCGAATGGCTGGCGCCGGTCTCGGCGGCGATCGCGTCCATCACCGCAAGGATTGGGAGCCCTTTTTCAAAGAAGCGGTCCATTCCGGATCCGCGCGCGGATTTCGAGAAGTCGTCGACGCTGCGGTATTTGCCGGTCAGAAAGCCGGAGGCGAGCCCGAAATAGGGAAGGGCGATGATGCCCCGATCCAGGCAAAGTTGCTGGAGCTCGCGATCGTAGCCTCCGCGCCGGACGAGGTTATATTCGTTCTGTAACGCGGTGTAGGGGGTATAGCCGGAGGCCCGGGCAATATCGAGCGCCTGTGTAAGGCGCTGCGCCGAGAAGTTCGATGCGCCGATTTCGCGCACCTTGCCAGCCTTTACCAGCGCGTCGAAGCCCGCTGCGGTTTCCTCCTGCGGGGTGCTCTCCTCGTCGCAATGGGCGAAATAGAGATCGACGTAGTCGGTGCGGAGCCGCTCAAGCGATTTGTCGAGTTCCTCGGTCATCTTGGCCGGCGAAAGATCTCCGGGTTTGCCGAAAATGCCCGTCTTCGTCGCGATCCGCATCTCGGCCCGAACGCCGCGAGCGTCGAACCATTTGCCGATCACCGCTTCGCTTTCGCCGCCGACATGGCCTTCGACCCAAATCGAATAGCCTTGCGCCGTATCGAGCATGCGGCCGCCGGCTTCATAGAAGCGGTCGAGCACCGCGAAGCTTTCGTCATCGCTTGACAGCCACCCGAAGGTATTTGTGCCGAGGCACAGGCGAATACCGGTGTCGAAGTGGTTGGCGCTCACGCAAATCTCTCCCGAATCTCGAGCAGAGCCAAGGCTGCTTTCGCTGCTTCGCCGCCCTTGTCCTTCTGCTTCGGATCGGCACGAACGAGCGCCTGCTGCTCGTTTTCGACCGTAAGGATGCCATTGCCGATCGCAAGCCCATCCATGGTCAACGCCATGATCCCGCGCGCGCTTTCACCTGCCACGATCTCGAAATGATAGGTTTCTCCCCGGATGACCACGCCGATTCCTACATAGCCGTCGAACCGGCCGCTTTCGGAGGCGAGGGCGATCGCACCCGGCACTTCGAGCGCGCCTGGCACGGTGAGCACTTCCACCTTATGCCCCGCTTGCTCCAGCACGGCCTTCGCTCCAGCAACGAGCAGGTCGTTGAGACGCTCGTAGAAACGAGCTTCGACGATCAGGAAACGGGCCATCAGGCTTCTCCTCGCATATTGATTGGCTTGATTGGCCTTTCGCCGACGATGGAGAGGTCGTAGCCTTCGAGGCCGACGAGGGAGTGCTGGGTGTTGGTGAGCAGGATCATGTCGCGCACGCCGAGTTCGGCGAGGATCTGCGCGCCGACGCCGTAA
>Ga0164243_10001485_pt1 | contig 39644 bp, 29 predicted proteins | sample OricompcompostOP_FD_108781 | JGI IMG/M metagenome (GOLD analysis project Ga0164243, IMG submission 108781) | Organic Plus compost microbial communities from Emeryville, California, USA - Original compost - Organic plus compost (OP) | ecosystem: Engineered > Solid waste > Mixed feedstock >... | reverse complement strand
TAAGGCTGCGGTAGGGGGTGGCGGCGGTTCGGTGCGGTACGGCCGAGTACGGTTCGGTCCGCCGCTACCAGCGGTTTTCCTCCGCCCGCACCGCACCGTACCGCACCTCCGGCCGGTGCGGGGTGCGGTTCGGCATCCCGCCGACCGCAACAGGGACGGGCACGATCCAACATCGCGACAATTCCCCGTTACCTTTCCGAATCCTGCCCGCGGAACGCCCCGCGACCAAGCGTCGCCGCGTGATCACGCAGTGCGCACGCAGGGGTCCGCGGGCCGCCGCCGGAGAGTGCGGGAATTCCGCGTCGAACGGCTCCGCTCAGGCTATCGGGAGCTTTCCGCGCAACACCGCGGAAAGAGCCGCGCGGCCGTCGATGCCCAATTTCCGGTAGGCCGCGGTGAGGTGCTTTTCCACCGCCCGGCGGCTCACCCGCAGCTCGTCGGCGATGTCCTGGTTCGTGCGGCCGAGCGCGGCCAATTCCGCCACCGCGTGCTCGGCGCGGGTCAACCGGCCCAGCACGCTGTCCGGGGAGGCCGGCACCGGGTCGACCACGACGACCTCCGGCCCGCCGGTGACCGGTTCGCCGCAGCGCGCCGCGACCTGCCTGCCCTCGGCGATGAGCTCGGCGGACTCGGCCGGGTCGCGGTCGGCCAGCGCCTTGCCGAGCGCGATCAGCGCGCGGGACAGCTCCAGCCGGTCGGTCGCCGAGCGCAGCACCTGCACCGACTCGCGCAGCAGCTCCACCCCGCGGGAGCCGCCGACGACCCCGGCCAGCACGCGCAGCGCCCGGCCCAGCGGGGCCGGGGCGCCCCAGTGCCGGGCGCGCTCGTGGTCCTCCTCGGCCAGCTCCCCCGCCGCGCGCAGGTCGCCGAGCCGCTGGTGCAGCTGCGCGGCCGACGGCCGCCACGGGTACAGCGCCGGGCCATACCAGCCGGACTGCTCCAGCCGCCGCCCGCAGTCGAGCAGCTGCGCCAGCGCGGTCGACAGGTCGCCGTCGCGCAGCGCCAGCCCGCACTGCACCAGCCGCCGGGTGGCGAACAACCGCAGGTCCGCCTCGTAGCCGGGGATCTCCAGCAGCGGCTCGGCCAGCCGGTCGTCGCGCAGCCGGCGGGCCACCGCGCCCATCGCGAACGAGGGCACGTTCATCGCCTGGTGCCGCTGCGGGTCGGCGAGCTCGAAAGCGGCCAGCGCGGAGTCGCGGGCGCGCATCAGCTGCCCGGCGTCCAGCTCCAGCAGGCTGCGCTCGGCCAGCACCAGCGACTCGGTGCCGCGGGCGCGCTGCCGCCGCGCGTGGTCGGCGGCCAGCGCCAGCCACGAGTCCAGCCCCTCCGGCGAGCCGGCGGCCAGCAGCAGCGACGGCAGGAACCCGAGCATCGAGTGCGGGGCGGTGCAGGCGTTGGCCGGTTCGTGCTCGAGCAGTTCGCGGGTCATCGCGGCCACTTCGGACGCCCGGCCGCGCCCGGACAGCGTCACCGCCGACAGCAGCACCACGCGCAGTTCCCGCTCGGCGGCGGTGGGGGCGGCGCCGGTCGTGCCGGCGAGCTCGCGCAGCCGGGCCTCGGCGTCGGCGTGCTTGCCCGCGTCCTCCAGCTCGGTGTAGCGGCGGCGGGCCTCCAGCCGCAGCGCCAGGTGCTGGTCCACTTCGGACGGACCGAGGGCGGGGGCGAGCTCGCGGTCGACCGACTCGACCAGGTCGGCCACCTGCCGCGCCGCGGCGGTCACGGTCAGCGGCAGCCGCGCCACCACCCCGGCCCGGTCCCGCACGTCGTGCAGCCGCGGGACGGCCTGGGTGATGTGCCGGACCGCCGAGGACGGGTCGAACGCCAGCTCCACCGAGCCCAGCTCGGCCAGCAGCCGCGCCCGGAACGCCCCGCCCGGGTCCAGGTCCAGCAGCGCCCGGCGCAGGTAGCGGGCCGCGGTCTGCGGCGAGCGCGGCTGCACCGCCACCGCGGCCTCCCGCAGCCGCTGCACGCCCCAGGACGACAGCGCGGAGTTCACCAGCAGCAGCTGGTCGGCGACCGGTTCCGGGGGATAGCCGTTGCCGTGCAGCAGCGCGGCGGCCCGCAGGTGCAGCTGGGCGCTCTCGGCCGCCGGCACGGACTCCTCCACGGCGGCGATGACCGCGTCGGCGAGCTCCTCGTCGTCGCCGCTGAGCACGATGCGGTCCGGGAGGGCTTCGAACCACGGGTGCAGCGCGCGCAGCGCCTCCTCGTAGCGGCCCGGGTCCAATCCGGACAGCCGCTGCACCAGGCTCGGTTCGGCGTGCTCGCCGAGCACCACCACCGCGCGCGCGACCCGCGCGGTCGCGTCGGTGGCCGACAGGGTGCGGGCGAGCCGCCGGCGGCGGTCGTCCTCGGCGAGCGCGCGCAGCTCGTCGACCTCGGCGTCCTCCGGCGGCAGCGCGGCCTCGCCGGCTTTGGCCAGCAGCGTCACCAGGTCGCGCGGGTTGCCGCCGGTGAGCTCGTGGCAGGCGGCGGCGAACTCCGGTTCCGGTGCGGCGCCGAGCCGGTCGCGCACCAGCGCCTCGGCGGCCTCCTGCGACAGCGGGCGCGGGTGCAGCCGGTGGTCGGCGGTCGCGGTGATCTCCCGCAGCAGCGCGGCGCGTTCCCGGCCGGAGTCCGGGCCCAGCACCCCGGCGATGAGCACCCGCATCCCGCGCAGCCGCGCCACCAGGTACGCCAGGCAGCGCAGCGAGGCGTCATCGGCGAAGTGCAGGTCGTCGACCGCCAGCACCACCGCCCGCTCGGCGCTGCGCTGCACCAGCAGGGCGTGCAGCGCGTGCAGCACGGACACCGGCACGGTGCTCGGGTCCGGGCCGGGTTCGGCGCCCGCGGGCGGCAGCGCGGCTTCGAAGGAGGGGGCGTCCGCGAACGCCGGCCGCTCGGCAGCCGGTTCCGCCCGGGACAGCCGCTGCAGCAGCCGCCGCGCCAACCCGAACCGGAAGCCGCGCTCGCTGGCGGCGCCGTCGGCGCGCAGCACCAGCGCCCCGCTGTCCTCGGCCATCCCGCGCAGCCGGTGGAGCAGCACCGAGCGCCCGGCGCCGGGTTCACCGCCGATGAGCACCAGCGAGCCGGTGCCGGACTGCACCGCGCGCACCGCGGCGCGCAGCGCGGCCAGCTCCGCCTCGCGCTCTGCGAGCATCCCCGATCAGCTCCGCTCGTCGAGCTCGGGCGGCAGCTGCGCGCGGCCTTCGATGCCGAGCTTGCGGTAGACCTTGGTCAGCCGCAGCTCCACGGTGCGCACCGTGACCCCGAGCTCCTCCGCGATGTCCTTGTTGGACAGTCCGCGCACCGCGAGCCCGGCCGCGCGCCGCTCCGGCACGGACAGCGCCGCGGGCAGCGCGGCCCCGCGCACCGAGCTGATCCCGGCAGCCCCGGGACCGGACCGGCCGGTGCCGGCGACGGCGAGGGTGTTCAGCGCGGTGCGGTGCACCGGTTCCAGCACGCTCGGCACGCCCCAGCGCTCGGCCAGTTCCAGCTCCTCGCCGATGAGCCGGGTCGCCGCGCGGGCCTCGCCGAGCCGTCCCTGGGCGACCGCGGCGGGCATCCGCCAGGACAGCACGGCCGGGTTCAGCCACCGCTTGGCGCGCAGGATCCGGCCGCACTCCTGGAAGTAGCCGAGCGCGGTGGCCGGGTCGCCGGCGGCCAGGCGCAGTTCGCCGCGCGCGTGCAGCAGGTAGCTGAACGCCATGCCGCGCTCCACGCCGAGCGGCAGCTCCACGGCCGCGGCCCGCTCCGCCTCGTCCAGCCGTTCGCGTCGCAAGTGGACGGTGATCTCGGCGGCGACGTAGTACGGCATGAGCGCGGGATGCCAGCAGTGCAGCGGCAATTCCTCCCCCGCCGCGCCGAGGTCCGCGTCCGCGGCCGCCAGCCTTCCGTCCTTGGTGGCCACAACGGCGCGGTGCACCAGCGCGTAGGCGGCGGCCGCGCGGGCCCCTCGGCGCCGCGCGTCGTAGCGCACCGCGGTCAGCCCGGCGGCGGCCTCGGCGAGGTCGTCGCGGCAGGCCATCGCGCGGCACGCGGCGATGCGCGGCCCCAGCGGCGCGTCCGGGTCGCGGTCGGTGAGCGCCTCGCGGGCGAGCGTGCGCACCAGGTCGGGCCGGTAGCCGGAGCGGGCCAGCCGCCAGGCCAGCACGCCGGCCTGCGCGGGATCCTGCGGCTCGTCCGGCATCCCGGGCAGTTCCGGAGCGGGCAGGCCCGGGTCGGGCGGGCACTCCTCCTCGGCCAGCCAGGCCAGCGCGTCCAGCGAGGGGTGCCGCCTGCGCTGGCAGACCCCGGCCAGCTCGCGCCGCGCGGTCTCCGCGTCCCCGCGGCCGACCAGCAGGTCCGCGGCGCGCACCAGCAGCCCGGTGTCGCCGGTGCCCGCGGCGTCGGCGAGGACCTGCCGCAGCCGGCTGTCGCTGGCGGCCGGGGCGTGCGCGACCTCGATGGCGGCGAGCTCGGCCAGCAGCCGCTGCCGGTCCACCGAGGGGGCGGGTTCGCGCAGCGCGCGGCGCAGCAACGCGGTGGCCCGCTCGTGGCGCCCGGCGCGGCGGTGCTGCTCGGCGGCGTCGACCAGCGCGTCGGACACCCACGGGCGGCTCAGCGGCGGCGCGCTCAGCAGCAGTTCGGCGAGCGCTTCGGGTTCGATCGCGGCCCGGTGGCCCAGTTCGGCCGCGCGCGCGTGCAGCCGTTCGCGCTCGGCCGGGTCCATGTCGGCGAACACGGCGGCGGCGACCGCGGGAGTGGCCGGACGCGGCGGTTCCGCGGAGTCCGGGCCGGGGTCGTCGATGAGCCCGAGCACGGCGAGTTCGCGGCGGGCGGTGCCGGCGGCCGAGCCGCGCATCCCGGCCAGTTCGCAGGCCAGCTCGTAGTCGAACTCCCCGCCGCAGAACGTCATCGCGCGCAGCAGCTCCAGCTGCGCGTCCGGCAGCCCGCGCAGCGTGCGGGTGACCAGGTCGGCGACGGCGTCGGCGGCCTCGACCCGCATCCGCGGGATGGTGCGGGCGGTGCAGCCGAGCCCGGCGGCGGCGAACGCGTCCAGCACGGCGTTGAGGATCGAGGCGTTGCCGTGGGTGGCCTCGCGCGCGGCGACCGCGAACTCGTGGTCGACCTCCGCGGCGGAGGCCCGGATCACCTGCTCGACGTCCGATGTGGACATCGGGTGCAGGTGGATTCCCCGCTGCGGCACGGGGATCGCGCCGTCGAACAGGTCGCGCGCGCCCGCCTCCGGGGTGCTGGCCCGCACCGCGCGCACCAGCAGCACCGGGGCGCGGTCGAGGCGGCGGGCCATCGCCTGCCACCAGCGCCGCGACCACGGGTCGGTCCACTGGTCGTCGTCCACGGCCACCAGCAGCGGGCGGTCCCCGGCCAGCTCCAGGAAGATCCGGCACAGCGCGGGGATCGGCGCGTCGGTGTCCGCGTCGTCCGCCCACACCGAGCTGACCTGCCCCAGCCGGTCCGGCGGGCACAGCATGGTCAGCAGCTGCGCGGCGGTGCTGTACGGCAGGTCGGTCTCCAGCGGGGAGCTGCGCACCGCGGCGGTGCGCAGCCCGGCGGCGCGGGCGGTGGCGACCGCGGTGTCCAGCAGGCTGCTGCGCCCGGAGCCGGAGCAGCCGGTCACGGTGAGCATGCCGGAACGGCCGGACCGCAGGTCTTCGACGACCTCGTCGAGCACGCCCAGTTCCGCGGACCGGCCGGGGTGCTGCGCTGCGGCGGCGGCCGCCTCCGGGAAGTCGTCGACGGCGACCATCACCGCGCTCCGGGTGCCTCGCCGGCCGCGCCACCGGCCGAGCCGAACCAGGCAGAACGGACATCGACCGGGCACAGATGCAGACGACTCGGAAGCCACTCGGACGGTGCATCGCACGACGCCCGATGACCCTGAGTTACGAGCGCACGCACGCTCCGGCGCTCGTTCGCGCGTGAAACGATACAGGCCATACCGGCATTCACGGCGGCAGGAGGGCGATCGATCATCGAGACCTCCCGTAGCTCGAATTGATGAAGCCGGGGACCGGACCAGCACCGAGCGTATCATTTGATCAAGCGATCACCTCCTTCCGCCAAGCGAGAACAAAGCGATTCCCACACGGCCGCGCCTCCTTTCGGCGGCCGCGGAACGCCCGTTCGCCAGGCGTCGGAATCGATCGAGAGCAGGCCCAGCAGGGCAAAGTTGATCAGCGCTCGCGCACCCCGCGTTGCCGGGCTGTTCGCGCAGCCTTCCCGGAACCGAAACATCGGCGGAAAATTCCGGGCACCCGCGCGGCGACCCGGACCGATCAAGATCAACCCCGGTGGGGCGCCGGAGGCTGCCCGCTCTCCCGGCCAGCGGGAGCGCGCGCCGCAGCCGGTGGCGTCCGCAGCGAGTGCCCGAACCGGGCCGCGACGAGGAACCGGCCGCTCCTCCGGAGCGGATCACCGAGCCCGCGCAGCGTCAGCCGAGACCGGACACCGCACCGAGGACCACCGGCCCGCCTGCGGATTCCCCGGCCACACCGGGGCCCGGCCCGCCCGACGATCACCGCGGATCACCGGCCGGAACCGGGCGCTCGGCAAGAGCACCGGAACCCCGCGGATCTCCCGGGCTCAGCGGGGATCCCCGGCCAGCGCCTCGCTCAGCTCCGCGCGCCCGCGCACGCCGAGCTTGCGGTAGGCGCTGGTCAGGTGCAGCTCCACGGTGCGCACGGTGAGGAACAGCGACTCGGCGATCTCCCGGTTCGTCGCCCCGTTCGCCGCCCGCGCGGCCACCCGCCGCTCGCTGCCGCTGAGCGCGTCCGCCGGCGAGGACGTGCCGCGCCGCAGCCGGCCCCCGGCCTCCAGCAGCGCCGCCGAGGACAGCGACACCTGACGCCGGTCCCGCCGCAGCACCGACAGGTCCAGCGAGCTGCGCAGCCGCTCCCGCGCGCCCTCCGCGTCGCCCTCCCGCAGCAGCGCCCGGCCCAGCAGGTATTCGGCCTTGGCCTGCTCCAGCCTGCCCGGCGAGTCGGACAGCACCTCGACCGCCTCGGTCAGCAGCCGCACCCCTTCCTGCCCGGGGCTGGTCGCGCCCAGCGCGGTCAGGGCCATGCCGCGGGCGCGCGGCGTGCCCCAGCGCTCGGCCGCCACCGCGGCCTCCGCGGCGATCTCGCGGCCCTCGTCGAGCCGCCCGAAGTCGCCGAGGATGCGGGCCGCGTCGTACCACCAGGGCGCGAACAGCGGGTTGGCGATCACGCCCTCGCGCAGGCTCCGCCCGCAGTGCCGCAGCACCTCCAGCGCCCGCTCCGAGTCGCCGAGCGCCTCGTGCGCGCGGGCCCGGGTCATCAGGTACCAGTGGTACTCCATCGTGAAGTCCTGGAACCGGGCGCGGGTGATGCCGTCCAGCAGCTCCATCGCCCGCACCGGCTCGCCCTGCGTGATCAGCGCCCCGGCCAGCGCGATCTGCGGCTGGGTCATCTTGGTGTGCCAGGACTCCTGGACCATCACGTCGTAGCAGGTCTGCCCGTCGGCCAGCGCCTCGGCGAGATCGCCGGTCCAGTGGTGCACGATCGCGCGCACGCTGGTGGCCAGGCAGAACGTCCAGGCTTCGCCGGTGGATTGGGCGCGCTCGACCACGGTGCCGAGGACTTCCAGCGCGATCTCGTTGTAGTCGGCCAGGTACAGCGTCATCGCCGCGCCCATCAGCGACCAGCCGCCGCGGTCCACGTCGTTGATCTTGAGCACCCGGCGGGCCTGCTCGGCCGGCCCGGCGGCGGGCTTGGCCTGCAGCGCGCCGAGCGTGGACAGCACCGCCAGCAGCTGCCGCTCCTCGGCGGTGTCCCCGGCCGGTTCCGGGCGGTTCCGGAACAGCCGGCCGACTCTGTCCACAGTGGCCTTCTCGTCGATGCCGGAGATCAGCACCACCGATTCCAGCAGCGTGCGCAGCGCCTGGTCCGCCCGGCCCGGCTCCGGGCCCAGCACCGCGTCCAGCTCGTCGAGCACCTGGGAGGCGATCTCGAAGGCGCGCACCGAGTTCTGCGCGGTGAGCGAGGTCAGCGAGTACTGCACCGCCAGCGGCACCCGGCGGCGCGGATCGTCCAGCAGCTCCAGCCCCCGCTCCAGGCAGCGCAGCGCCCCCGCCGGATCGCCCTGCACCCGCACCCGCGCGGCCTGGCTGAGCACGGCGACGTCGGAGTCGTCCACGCTGAGCACCCGCTCCAGGTAGCGGGCGGCCATGCCGGGCGCGCCGCGGTGCTCGGCGAACGTGGCGGCCTCGCGCAGCACGCCGAGCATCCACGGCTCCGGGTCGCCGGGCAGCAGCAGGATCGGCACCGCGACCTCCTCGGCCGGGCGCCCGGCGTCGTTGAGCAGCGTCGCCGCCCGCGCGCGCAGCCGCTCCAGCTCGCCGGCCGGGGTGCCGCGCAGCACCGCCTCGCGGATCGAGTCGTGCACGAACTCCGGGCCGGACCCGGCTTCCAGCACCAGGTCGCGGCGGCGCAGCTCGCGCACCGCGGTGGTGCACGCGCGCCGGTGCACCCCGGCCAGCGCGGCGATCAGCTCCGGCTGGTCCCCGGGCAGCACCGCGATCGCGCGCGCGACGGCGAGCGTGTGCGGGGCGAGCCGGTCCAGCACGGAGGCGGCGACCGTGGCGCGGCCGTGCTCTTCGAGCACCTGCGGGTCCTCGCGGTCGCCGTTGTGCTCGCGCAGCTTGCCCAGCACCCGGTCGACCAGGAACGGGTTGCCGCCGGTGAGCCGCACCAGCCGCGCGGTGTAGGAATCCTCCGGCGGGTGCCCGAGCAGCCCGGTCAGCAGCGTGGCCACGGCGGGCTCGTCCAGCGCGGTGAGGTCGACGGTGCGGCACAGCGGCATCTCGGCGATCTCGCCGAGCACTTCGGCGGCCGGACCGGTGCTGCCGCTGCGCTGGGTCATCAGCACCAGCAGCGGCAGCTCCTCGGCGCGGCGCAGCAGGAACGCCAGCCACCGCAACGAGTTCTCGTCGCACCACTGCACGTCGTCGACGGTGAGCACGAGCATCCCGTCCGCGGTGAGGCCGGCGGTGAGCCAGTGCAGGCCGTGCAGCACCGCGTAGGTGTTGCTGGGAGTGGTGTCGTCCATGCCGCCGGGTTCCAGCGCGGGCAGCGCGTGCCGCGCGGCGCCGCTGAGCAGGTCGCGGGCGCCGAGGTCCGCGGCGGCATCGGAGTTTTCCGCTCCACCGCCCGGAAATCCGCCGCCGGGCGCACCGCCGTCCCCCGAGGAATCGCCGTCCGCCGGGGCATCGCTGCCATCGGGGGAATCGCTGCCACCCGGAGAATCCCCGCCATCCGGGGAATCCCCGCCCTCGGACGCACTCCGGCCGTCCGCACCGATCCGGCCGTTTTCCGCCGCACCGCGGGGAATTCCACCGTCCTCCCCGACCAGCCGCAGCGGTTCGAACAGCTCGCGGACCGCCCCGTAGGCGCCGGAACCCGCCTCCGGGCAGCGCGCGTGCAGCGATCGGGCGGTCATCGGTTCGATGCGGGCGAGGGCGGCGCGCAGCAGGGCGGTCTTGCCGATACCGGCCGGGCCGCGCAGCAGCACCGCCTTCCCGGCACCGGCGCCGGCGCTCGCGGCGAGCTCGGTCAGCAGGCCCAGTTCGCGGTCCCGCCCGACCAGCTCGGATGTCCGGCCGCGGTCCATGGTGGGGCTCCTCTCCCCTCAGCCCCCAGATCCGTCTCGAATGCGTCCGCGCGCACGCGGCGTGCCCGGCTCACCCAGCCGCCGGGGAGGTCGCCCGCGGGGGCGCCCGCAGCCGCATTCCCCGCCGTGGCGCGGAGAACGCGCCTGATCGCCGCGGGACCGCCGGCACGCTCACACCACCTCGACCCGCGGACCCGCCCGCCGGATCTCCTCGGCGACCTGCTCGTCCAGCCCGTCGTCGGTGATCAGCGTGTCCACGTCGGCGAGGTCGCCGAACCGCGCGAAGTGGTCGTTGCCCACCTTGGTGCGGTCGGCGAGCACGACGGTGCGCCGGGCCGCGGCGATCGCGGCCCGCTTGACCATCGCCTCCGCCGAGTCCGGTGTGGTCAGCCCGCGCTCCAGGGACAGGCCGTTGGTGGCCATGAACGCCACGTCCACGAAGATGTCGCTGAGCGCGTGCAGCGCCCAGTCGTCCACCGCCGCCAGGGTCCGCCCGCGCAACCGGCCGCCGACCAGCATCAGCGTGATGTTGCCGCGGCCGGACAGCGCCAGCGCCGAGGTCGGGGAGTGCGTCACGACGGTCAGTTCCCGGTCCACCGGCAGCACGTCGGCCAGCCGCGCGACCGTGGTGCCGGCGTCGAGCAGGATCGCGCCCTCCTCGGGAACGTGCTCCAGGGCGGCCTTGGCGATGCGGTTCTTCTCCGCGGTCATCACCGAATCCCGCGCGTGCACGTTCGGCTCGAATCCCAGCCGCTCCACGGGAATCGCACCGCCGTGCACCCGGCGCAGCACGCCGCGGCGTTCGAGCACGGTCAGGTCGCGGCGGACGGTCTCGGTGGTCATGTCGAACCGGGACGCGAGCGCGGCCACGTCGACCCGGCCGTCCTTGCGGGCCTGCTCCAGGATGGCCCAGTGCCGTTCCTCGGCGTACACGCCTGCTCCCGATGATGGTGCTGTCCCCCGGTTGCGCGGGACATTACCGGCGGCCGCGCCGCGGGCACAACGGCCCGATGTGGGTTCGGGCGGGAGCGTGTGGTTTCGGGTGGGAAGTCCGGACTTTTCGTTGGCATATTCCCGGAAACCCGACCTGGTGATCTTCTCACGCACTGCACATATGTGATCACTTTCCGTATATCCTGCCGGTGTGTCCAGAGAGGAGATCCCGGCGGATTTCTGGCGGTGCCCGCAGGTCCGGGACGCGCTCGCGGCGCGCGACATCGGCGCGGTCTACCGCGCCCTGCGCGACCGCGGCATGCCGCAGAACCGGATAGCCGCGCTGACCGGCCAGGCGCAGAGCGAGGTCAGCGACGTGCTCGGCGGCCGCGCGGTGCGCAGCTACGAGCTGCTGGCCCGGATCGCCGACGGGCTCGGGATCCCGCGCGGCTGGATGGGCCTGGCCTACTCCGAGCCGGACACCCCGGAGCAGGACGAGGAAGCCCGCGCCCGCCAGGAGCGGGAGAAGCGGCTCGGGTTCCTGTCCTACGCCGGCAGCGTCGTCCTCGGCGGCCGGGCCGACGCCGACGAGCTGGCGCGGGTGCTGCCGCCGGAGCTGCGGGAGGGCACCGCCCGGGGCCGCGAGCCGCGCCGCGTCGGCGCCTCCGACCTGGCCGCGATGCAGCAGCTGATCACCGCCCTGCGCGCGCTGGACCACCGCTACGGCGGCGTCGGCCGGTACGGCCCGATCGCGGCCTCGGCCCGGCGCGCGGAGGAGATGCTGGAGCTGCGGATGACCGAGCAGGTCCGCTCCGGGCTGTTCGCGATGCTGTGCGGCCTGCACACCACGGCCGGCTGGATGGCCGCGGAGAACGGGCTGGTCTCCACCGCGCGCTCGCACTACGGCCGCGCGCTCGCGTTCGGGCGGGAGGGCGACGATCCGCTGGCGATCTCCCGCGGCCTGTACGCCGCGGGCCGCACCGAGCTGCACTTCGGCGACGCCGAGTCGGCGTTGAAGCTGTTCCAGCTCGGCTCCATGCGGGCGGAGAGCTCGCCGCTGGTGAGCTCGGTGCTGCAGCTCAACTGCGCGTGGGCGGCGGCGCGCACGCAGCGCCGCGGGCTCGCGCTGCGCGCGCTGGACACCGGCCGCGCCCAGCACGCCGCCGCGGTCGTGGCGGAGGACTACCCGCTGTTCGGCTGGTTCGGGGAGGCCGACCTGCTGGGCATGACGGGTTCGGTGCAGCTCGCCCTGGGCGAGCACGAGTCGGCGGCGGCGAACCTGGCGCGCGCGGCGGGCGCCCGCGCGGCCGGGGAGGCGCGGTCGGCGGTGTTCGAGCTGGCGGGCCTGGCGGAGGCGAAGCTGGCGCTCGGCGAGCACAGCACCGGGTTCCGGCACGGCCGCCGCGCGCTGGCGCTGGCCGAGGGGGTGCGTTCGGCGCGGCTGCCGGGCCGCCTGGCGGGCCTGCGGGAGCACTGCGCCCGGCTGGCCGCCGCCCGCAATCCGGCGCAGGAGGCCGCGCGCGAGCTGGCCGCCCGCATCGCCGAGCTCACCGCCCCGCCGCCTCCGGCGGGCTCGGCCGGCCCGACCCGGCAGTGAACCTGAAGTTGGGGGCCGCGATCTCGGCCAACCCAACATGTAGTGTGTCCCGTGCCGATGGTTCACCGGGCAGCGCCCCGGTGTGCCAACAGGGAACCCGGTGCGAATCCGGGACTGCCCCGCAGCGGTGAACGGGAACGACCGCCGTCACCACCTCCCCGGTGGTGCAGCACTGGGCGCCTCGCGCGCCCGGGAAGCGACGGCCAGTAGGTCCGGCGTGCGCGCCGGTGGCCCGTGAGTCCGAAGACCTGCCATCGGTGCGCGCACGCGGCGTGCGCGCTGTCCGGGACCTCGCGGGCGGGTCGGGCGGACGTGGCGGTCGCGCGCCTCGGTGCGCTGCCGCCGGTCCTCGCGCGTTCGGCGGGCCCCGGGCCGGTTTCGAGCTTGCGAGGAGAGAGCCGTTGACCCGATCCCCCACCGCCCCGCCGCTGTCGGTCGCCGAGCCGGGTGGTTCGCGCAGACCGCTGGACTGGCAGCGGGTGCGCACCGTCGTCGCCCAAGCCTGCACCGGTCTGTCCGATGTGGACCCGGATGCGGTGCTGCAGGAGGTCGCCCGCGCCGTCTACGACGGGATCAGCCCGGCCGAGCTGGCCGAGGCGCTGACCATGTCCGCCCGCGCGCTGGTCGAGTCCGAGCCGAACTATTCGCTGGTCACCGCCCGGCTGCTGCTGGACGAGCTGCGCCGGGAGGCGTTGAGCGCGGTGTCCGGGCGGCCGCGGCAGGCCGACCAGGTGCAGATGCGCGCCCACTACCCCGGCTACTTCGCCGACTACGTGCGCCGCGGAGTGGCTCTGGGCCGGCTGGATCCGGAGCTGGCGCGGTTCGACCTGGACCGGCTGGGCGCGGCGCTGGACGCCGAGCGGGACACCGCGTTCGACTTCCTCGGGCTGCGCACGCTCTACGACCGCTACCTGCTGCGCGACGGGGAGGTGCGCTTCGAGCTGCCGCAGGCGTTCTTCATGCGGGTGGCGATGGGCCTGGCGCTGCGCGAGGACGACCGGGAGGCGCGGGCGATCGAGTTCTACGACCTGCTGTCCACTTTCGACTTCATGTGCTCCACGCCGACGCTGTTCAACGCCGGCACCACCCGGCCGCAGCTGTCGTCCTGCTTCCTGACCACTGTGGACGACGACCTGACCGGGATCTTCCACGGCATCAGCAACAACGCGATGCTGTCGAAGTACGCCGGCGGGCTGGGCAACGACTGGACGCCGGTGCGCGGCACCGGTGCGCACATCGCCGGCACCGGCGGGAGTTCGCAGGGCGTGGTGCCGTTCCTGAAGATCGCCAACGACACCGCGGTGGCGGTCAACCAGGGCGGCAAGCGCAAGGGCGCGGCGTGCGCCTACCTGGAGACCTGGCACATCGACGTCGAGGAGTTCCTCGACCTGCGCAAGAACACCGGCGACGACCGCCGCCGCACGCACGACATGAACACCGCGAACTGGGTGCCGGACGAGTTCCTGCGCCGCGTGGAGGCCGACGGCACCTGGACGCTGTTCTCCCCGGACGAGGTCGGTGACCTGCACGAGCTCTTCGGCGCGGAGTTCGCCGAGCGCTACCGGCACTACGAGGCCGCCGCCGAGCGCGGCGAGATCCGGGTGTTCCGGCAGGTCCGCGCGGTGGACCTGTGGCGGCGGATGCTCACCGCGCTGTTCGAGACCGGGCACCCGTGGATCACGTTCAAGGACCCGTGCAACATCCGCTCGCCGCAGCGGCACGCCGGGGTCGTGCACTCGTCGAACCTGTGCACCGAGATCACGTTGAACACCAGCGCCGACGAGGTCGCGGTCTGCAACCTCGGCTCGATCAACCTCGCGCGGCACACCACCGCCGAGGGCCTGGACGCCGATCGGCTACGCCGCACCACGCGGACCGCGGTGCGGATGCTGGACAACGTGATCGACGTGAACTTCTACACGATTCCGGAGGCGCGGGCGGCGAACCTGCGCCACCGGCCGATCGGGCTCGGCCTCATGGGTTTCGCGGACGCGCTGTTCGCCCAGCGCATCCCGATGGATTCGCAGGAGGCGGTGGAGTTCGCCGATCGCAGCGCGGAGCGGATCAGCCACCACGCCATCGAGGCCTCGTGCGAGCTGGCCGCCGAGCGCGGCCGCTACGAGTCCTTCGCGGGTTCGTTGTGGAGCAGGGGGATCCTGCCGATCGATTCGCTGCGGATGCTCGCCGAGGAGCGCGGCGACGCCGACTTCGACCACTCCTCCACAATGGACTGGAGCGGGCTTCGCGAGCGGGTGCGCACCACCGGGATGCGCAACTCCAACGTGCTGGCGATCGCGCCGACCGCCACGATCTCCAACATCTGCGGCGTCGGCCAGTCCATCGAGCCGCTCTACCGCAACCTGTACGTGAAGTCGAACATGTCCGGCGATTTCACCGCGATCAACGCGGATCTCGTGCGGGAGTTGAAGCGGCTCGGGCTGTGGGACGCGGAGATGGTGCGCGATCTGAAGGTCTTCGACGGCGAGCTGGGCCCGATCGAGCGCATCCCGGACGAGCTGAAGCGGTTGTGCGCCACCGCCTTCGAGATCGACCCGCACTGGCTGGTCGCGGCCGCCGCGCGGCGGCAGAAGTGGCTGGACCAGGCGCAGTCGCTGAACCTCTACCTGGCCCGCCCGGACGGGCGCGCGCTCGACGCGCTGTACCGGGCGGCCTGGCGCAGCGGCTTGAAGACGACCTACTACCTGCGCTCCACGAGCGCGACGCACGTGGAGAAGAGCACGCTGCGCGGCACCGACGGCCGGCTCAACGCCGTGTCCCCCGCGGCGTGCACTGTGGACGATTCGGATTGCGAGGTGTGCCAGTGACTTCCGCGCACGCGACGACGGGTCTCGGCGAGATCGAGCGGGGTGCCGGGCGGATCGACGTCGGCGACAAGGCGATGATCAACGCCCGGGCGGACGTGAACCAGCTGCTGCCGCTGAAGTACGGCTGGGCCTGGGAGAAGTACCTGGCGGGGTGCACCAACCACTGGATGCCCACCGAGGTGTCCATGCACGCCGACATCGCGCTGTGGAAGTCCCGGGACGGGCTCACCGACGACGAGCGGCTGATGCTCAAGCGCAACCTGGGCTTCTTCGCGACCGCGGAATCCTTGGTGGCCAACAACATCGTGCTCGCGGTCTACCGGCACATCACGAACCCGGAGTGCCGCCAGTACCTGCTGCGGCAGGCCTTCGAGGAGGCCGTGCACACGCACACGTTCCAGTACATCTGCACGAGCCTCGGCCTGGACGAGGGCGAGTTGTTCAACGCCTACCGCGAAATCCCCTCCATCGCGGAGAAGGACGCGTGGGCGCTGCAGTACACCCGCACCCTGGAGGACCCGGAGTTCGCCACCGGCGGGCCGGAGCGCGACCAGGCGTTCCTGCGCGACCTCATCGCGTTCTACGTGATCTTCGAGGGGATGTGGTTCTACACCGGGTTCGCGCAGATCCTCTCGCTGGGGCGGCGGAACAAGATGGTCGGGATCGCCGAGCAGTACCAGTACATCCTGCGCGACGAGTCGATCCACCTGAACTTCGGCATCGACTGCATCAACCAGATCACGCTGGAGAACCCGCACCTGTGGGGCGCGGAGTTCCGGCAGGAGGTGCGGTCGATGCTGGCGCGGGCGTGCGAGCTGGAGGTGGCCTACGGGCGCGACACGATGCCCCGCGGCATCCTCGGCCTCAACGCCGAGCTGTGCGAGCAGTACATGCACTTCATCACCAACCGCCGCTGCGCCCAGCTCGGTCTGGAACCGCTCTACCCGGCGGTGGACAACCCGTTCCCGTGGATGTCGGAGGCGATGGACCTCAAGAAGGAGAAGAACTTCTTCGAAACCCGGGTCACCGAATACCAGTCCGCCGCCACCCTCACCTGGGACTGACCCCGCGGCCCCGGGCTCCCGCGCGGAGCCCGGGGTTCCCGGTCACGCGCCGAGCACCGACTCCAACCCGTCCGCGAGGCGGTTCATGGTGGTGGCGCAGGTGCCGGGGCCGAACGGGGCGACGGCCTCCCAGGCGACGAAACGGCGGCGGGCGGCGGATTCCCGGGCGGCGAACACGGGGTGGCGCAGCATCTCCTCCGGCGGCAGCGAGGCCCGCCGCGTGTCCCACAGCAGCACGTCCGCGCGGTAGGCGGCCGCGTTCTCCCACGACAACCGCTCGAAGTAGCCGCCGCCGGCGGTGTCCGGCCGCGCCGGGGTCGTGATCGGCAGCCCGAGCTCGCGCACGTAGAAGTCCAGGTCCGGGTTGCGCGCGGGCACCACGACGAAGAACTCCTGCTTCGTGCCGCCGATCGCCAGGATGCTGCGCCCCTCCGCCCGCATCCGCGCGCCGATCCCGCGCAGCCGGTCCGCGGCCCGGCGGAACCGCTCCTCCGCCTCCCGCACCCGCGGCGCGCCCACGTCCGCGCCCAGGGCCCGCGCGAGCGCGCGGTAGCCCTCGACGGTCTCCGGCAGCGAGCGCCCGGACTGCAGCACTCCCGCGGTCGGCGCGAGCGCCCGCACCCGCCGCTCGTGCTCGGCGGTCAGGTGCCAGAGCCCGTCGAACTCCGCGTACTTCCCGCTGACCAGCAGGTCCGGCTGCAGCGCGGCGGTGCGCTCCAGGTCCAGCTCGCCGTAGCCGGGCCCGGTCACGTCGGGAACCCCGCGCAGATCGATCCCGCGGGCGTCCTCCCGGCTGCCGAAGGTGCCGACCACCGGCACGCCGAAGTCGCCCAGCGCGCCGGCCGCGGACACCTGCGCGATGATCCGCCGCGGCACCGCCTCCGCGGTCACCCGCACCCCGCGGTCGTCCACGTAGGACCATCCGGCCGGTGCCGGTCGCGGCGGCGCGCACCCCGCCGCGACCACCGCGAGTCCGAGCCCGAGCACGGCGCGCCGCCCCACCATCCGACACCCGCCCTTCCGTTGAGGTTAGGCTAGCCTACATCGTGGTGTCGCTGGTCAGGAAGGAAGAGCGCATGCCCGTGCAGCAGTTGGAGCGGCCGCAGTACGTGGTCTACCCGGCACGCGTGGTGCGCGTCCGGCGCCTCGGGCCGAGCTTCGCCCGCGTCACGTTCACCGGCGAGCAGCTGCGCGAGTTCGGCATCGGCGGCCTCGACCAGCGGATCAAGCTGCTGCTGCCGCAGCCCGGCCGCACCGTCGCCGACGTGCCCGGCGGCCCCGACTGGTACCGGCGCTGGCAGGCGATGCCCGACGACGTGCGCCCCACGCTGCGCACCTACACCGTGCGCGCGTACCGGCCGGAGCAGGCCGAGCTCGACATCGACTTCGTGCTGCACGGCATCGGCACCGGCCACGGCGGTCCCGCCGCCACCTGGGCCGCCGCGGCCGCGCCCGGCGACGAAGCCGCGCTGCTCGGCCCCGACCGCCCCGGCTCGGGCCGGATGTGGGGCTGCGAGTGGGCACCTCCGGAGACCGCGCGGCACCTGGTGATCGCCGGGGACGAGACCGCGGTGCCGGCGATGGCCGCCATCGTCGAATCGCTGCCCGCGGCGGCCCGCGGCGTGGTGTGCGCCGAGGTGCCGACCGCCGACGACGTCCAGCACTGGCCCGCGCCCCGCGGTGTCGAGGTGCGCTGGCTGGTGCGCGAGCACCCGGCAGGCACGGCCCCGCACGGCGCCCTGCTGGAGGAGTCCGTGACGCGCGCGATGCGCGAGCTCTGCGGCCGCCCGGCCGGCGCCACCGGACCGTCCTGTTTGGACGACGTGGACGTGGATTCCGCGCTGCTGTGGGAGGTTCCGGACCTCGGCGCGGAACCCGGCGAGCTCTACGGCTGGCTGGCCGGGGAGGCCGCGGTGATCAAGCGGCTGCGCCGGCTGCTCGTGCAGGACCACGGCGTGCCCCGCTCCGCGGTCGCGTTCATGGGCTACTGGCGCCAGGGCCGCGCCTGAGCGGAATCCGCCTCTTGGCAGCCCGCGCCGCGCCGTGGCACGATCCTCTCGGTTTGGTAAGGCTAACCTAACCACGGAGGTTCGAGTGTCCGCCGCGCAGCAACCGGTCCGCAGCGACTTCGCCGTCCGTCTCCGCACCGAGACCCGGCCCGACCACGAGCACGTCCAGAGCCTGCCGTTCCTGCGCGCCCTGCTCGCCGGCGAACTGGAGGCCGACGCCTACGCGGTGATGCTCGCCCAGCACTACTTCACCTACCAGGTGCTGGAGGCCGCCGCCGACACCATGCGCACCGACCGGATCGCCGGACCGTTCGTCAGCGACCGGCTGCGCCGGGTGCCGCAGCTGGAGGCCGACCTGCACCACTGGCTCGGGCCGGACTGGCGCGAGGTGATCCGGCCCAGCGCGGCGACCGAGCGCTACTGCGCGCGGCTGCGCGAGGTGTGCTTCGACTGGCCCGGCGGGTTCGTGGCGCACCACTACACGCGCTGCCTGGCCGACCTCTCCGGCGGGCAGGTGATCCGGCGGGCGATGCAGCGCAGCCTGACCGGCGGCGACCAGCCGGACGGGGCCGGGTTCGCGTTCCTGACCTTCGACGACGTGCCCAGCAGGCCGGGCGTGCGCAACGCCTACCGGCTGCTGCTGGACACCGCCGGGTGGGACACCCGCGAGCAGCGGCGGATCACCGCCGAGGTGCGGGTGGCCTACCGGCTCAACGCCGAGGTGTTCACCGAGCTCGGGCACCGGCTGCCGCCGCGCATCCCGCGCCCGCGCGGCAGCTGAGCCCGCGGCGGGCCGGGACGGTGCGGGAGGCGTGGGTTCGCACCGCCCCGGCCCCGGGCGGGGCGCCGCGCGGGGAAGGGGACGCGGCACCATCCCGGTCCGGCGGCGGGCCGGGAGTCGTCCGGAGCCGGGGACTCCGCGGAGGTCGGGTTCCGGGGCAGGGTTTTCAGGGCCGGGGTTCCAGGGCCGGGGTTCAGGGGCCGGAGGTTCCGGGGCTCGGGGGGTCACCGGCGGCGGGCGCCTTCCGGAGCGCGACGGGGCTCCGGGCCCGGAAATGCGGGCGGTCAGGCCGGCAGCAGCGCGGCCGAATCGGGTCGTGCTGCGGAATTGTCCGAGCGGTCGTTTCCACCCCGCGCATTCCACGGGGCGTCCGGCTCGTCACCCGGCCACTCCGGTTCCTCGTCCGCGACCGGCAACCGGCCCGAGAAATATCCGGTTATCGATCCCGGCGAGGGCAATTCGCGGATGCTGCGGAATGCGGCGAGAACGGCGGCGCACGCCTCGCACGGAATGCGCCCGTCGTCCGGCAGCGGGCCGGTCAGCCGGCGGTGCACCGGACCGCGCAGCCGGTGCCCGCACGCCGCCACCGGGGCGCGCCCGCGGGTGCGCACGTCGACCTTGTGCCAGGTGGACGCGAGCGCCGAGGCCATCCACACGTGTCGGCTCACCGGCCACCTCCGGGCAGCCCGCGGCCCGGGCGCAGGCCCGGAATTCCCCGGCAGCGCGCCGGTTCCGCGCTCGCCGGCGGGCGCGCGGACCGCTCCCGCGCCGCCGGGCCGCCCCGGCCCGCGGCGGCGTCCGCGGACGCGCGGCGGCACCGGGGACCGCCGCGGGGGCCGCCGAATCCGTCCGCACCGCGCACCATTCCTCCAGCTCGAATCGGAAAGTCCTTCACATATTCGGCCGCTTCCGGCCGGCCGCCGGGCAGCGGAGCCGCCCGACGCCGAGGCGGCGCGAAACCGGCACCCCGGAAACCAGCGACCCGGAAACCGGCGAGCTCGAAACCGCCGACCGGAAACCACCTCCGGGAAACCGCGGTTCCCGCAGGTCCGCGCCCCGGGCATTCCCCCGAACGCGCGGAAATGCGAAAACCAGCATGCCGGGTTCCGAGACCTAGCGACAATGCCTCTTTCGGATGATCGCCGATCATGGCGGAAATGGCTAGCATTCGGGGCCATGAACGCGACCACGCCCCGCCCACGCGCCTATGTGCTGGGCGCCGAAATGCGCGATGCGCGCCGGAAGAGCGGGCTCACGCTGCGCGGACTCGCCGCCATCCTGGACGTCTCGCACTCGGTGCTGGTGCGGTGGGAGCGCGGCGACCGGGTGCCGTCGGCCGAATCGGTCTCCGCGGTGTGCGCGGTGCTCGGGGTGAGCGCCACGACCCGCAACCGGCTGCTCAAGCTGACCCGGGAGGCCGCCGCCGAACCGGTCCGCGCGCCCGCCCCGCGCGGTCCCGCCGAGACCGACCAGCTCGGCGCGCTGCTGGAGTTCGAGCGCACCGCGACCGCGATCACCAACGTCTCCCCCACCGTCGTGCCGCCGCTGCTGCAGACCGCCGACTACGCCCGCGCGATCGAGGACGCCGGGGATCCGGAGGGCGCGGACAAGCGGGTGGCGCTGCGGCTCGGCCGCCGCGAGGTGGTGACCCGCAAGCGCTCGGCGCCCGGCTACACCGCGCTGATCCTGGAGTCGGCGCTGCACCTGCCGGTCGGCGGGCGCGGGGTGCTGCTGGACCAGCTGGCGTTCCTGCTGGAGATCGGCAGGCACGAGAAGGTCGACATCCAGGTGGTGCCGCTCAGCGCCGGCTGGACGCCCGCCCAGTCCGGGCCGTTCGTGCTGCTGGAGTTCGCCAAGGCACCGCCGGTGGTGCACCTGGAGCACCACCGCTGCGCCCGGTTCGTGCAGGAGTCCGACGACGTCGCCGGCTACGTCGAGGCCCGCGACCACATCGCCCGCCACGCCCTGCCCCCGGCCGACTCCGCCACCCTCATCAAACAGCTCATAGCCCACGAAGAAGCCGCCTGACCCGGCCCCACGTGCGAAGGGCCCGGGGCCGGGGTATGTCGGCGGGATGGGGTCGCAGGTGGAGGTTTTCCCGTTCCGGTTCGGGCGGTGCTACCGGCTGGCCGGGTTGCCGTTCGGGGTCGCGCCGCCGACGGCGTGGGTGCGGGTGAGCGCGCACGGCTTCGAGGTGCGGTTCGGCCCGTGGTGCCTGCGCACGCCGCGGGTCAACATCACCGGCACCGCGGTGACCGGCCCGTACTGGTGGCTCAAGACCGCCGGCCCGGCGCACCTGTCGCTGGCCGACCACGGGCTGACCTGCGCGACGAACGGCGAGCGCGGGTTGTGCGTGCGGTTCGCCGAGCCGGTGCGCGGCATCGAGCCGTTCGGGCTGGTGCGGCACCCGGCGGTGACCGTCACGGTCGCCGACTGCGACCGGTTGGCGCGGCTGCTGGCGGGCGGGTCAGCGCGGCCATCCGGGCGCACGCACCGCGCATGAACCGCAGCTGGGTGGACCGGCCGAACAGCAGGAATCCCAGCCGCACCACGGGATTGTCGATCCGCGCGGGCCGCGAGTAGGCGTGCAGCCGGAACTCGACCTCCCCGGTGGCGAGGTCCTTGCGCACCGCGAAGTCCATCTGTCCCTGCTCCAGATGCCCCTGCAGCGTGCGGTAGTTCCAGCCCCAGCGGCGCACCCCGTCGACGGTGTCGTCGACGACCTCGCCGACGCGGCACGGCAGGTGGAACACGAGCCCGTGGAACCGGGTGGTGAGCAGCAGCTCCGAGTCCGCCAGCCGCGGCGAGGACCGGCGCACCCGGGTGACCAGCATCGGGTCGGCGAACTTGTAGTCGCGCACCAGCGCGCAGGCCAGTTCCCAGGTGCCGCCGGGCAGCGGTTCGCCGGGCGGTTCGGGGGGCAGCCGCTGCCGGAAGTCGTCGACGCGCCAGTCCGGTTCCCGCGGCTGCTGCGGCGGGTCGAAGTTCAGCGGCAGCTCGCGCAGCCGGGCCACCTCGGCACCACCGTCGCGCTGGAAGAACACCGTCACCTCCTCGCCGCGGCTGCGTCGCGGCCGGTGTAGATCTCCACGCCCTGCACCATCGTGCCGCCCGCTGCGGCGCATACGCGCGCGCAGCACTGCACCCACATGTACCCCTGCAGGAAGCGGGACAGGCCGAGCCGGTCGTAGAGGAGGTCGGCGGCCCAGGTGGCGCTGCGCGCCCAGGACTCGATCTCGAACAGCAGCTGGACTCCCTCGTCGGCGGCGCGGAACTCGATCTGCCCGGCCTCCAGGTGCCCGCGCCGGGTGGCCAGCCGGAACGAGGTCGGTAGCACCTGCACCACCCGCACCGGCCCGTTCCACGGCCCGGGCATCCGCACCACGAGGTCGTCGCCGACGCGCAGGTCGGGGTGCCCGCTCTCGGGCACGAAGCGGGCGACCTCGCCGGGGATCATGGCGTCGGGGGCGGCGATGAACCGGCCCATCACGGTTTCCGCGTCCCAGCGGTGCACGTGGATGCGGGCGCTGTAGCGGCGGTGGAACAGCGGGCCGAAACCGTCCTCGGCTGGCTGCATGTCGGGCCCGCGGACGGATTCGGGCGCGTGCACGTCTTCGACGTCCTCGACGCGGTGCACCGGCACGTCGCTGGTGAGCTCCCGCCAGGCGGCGAACGCCAGGCCCGGCGGCCAGCGCCACAGCCACGGCGCGATCACGTGCGCCCGCCCCCGGCGAGCCGGCGGGCGCGTTCGCGTTCGGCGGCGCGGCGGCGGGCCTGGTCGCGCATCACCATCCGGTTCTGCTCGGGGGTGGGGTGGCCTTCGCCCATCGCCATCTCGGCTTCGCGCAGCCGCTGCTGCTGCTCGTCGGTTTCGGAGGCCTCGTCGTCGAGCTGTTCGCGCGGGTCGGGCCGGTGCCGGCGCATCGGGTGCTGCAGCCGGTAGGGGTTGTCCGGCGGCAGCCCGCCGGAGACGCGGCCGTAGAGCCCGGTGAACAGCAGCACCATCCCGACGACGAGGCTGAACGCCACGTTCGGGAACCGGAACGCCAGCACGTTGAACGGCGTGTCCAGGATCGCCAGGTGCACCAGCCCGGACAGCAGGAACAGCCCGCCGAACGCGGTGGTCACCGTCGAGGCCTGCCGGCCGCCCCACAGCCCGCAGCCGATCAGCACCGCCCCGGCCACCAGCGAGATCACCGCCAGCAGGCCGTTGCTGGACATGCCGAGGACTTCGCGTCCGGTGGTGGAGAAGAACTGCACGCCGCGGGCGAGGCCGAGCACGGCGAACACCCACAGCACCAGCCCGAGCACCACGGCACCGGTGCGGTGCACCACGTGCACCGGGTGCGGACGGGTCCGTTCGTTGGTCATCGCGCACCTCCGGGGGTCTTCGCGGTGGCGGCGCTGCTCCGCTCGGGCGGTCCAGCCGCGCCGGGACGCTCACGTTCCGCGAATACCCGCGGGTCGCGTCGCCTAACACGGGTCGCCCGGTCGCCGGGTACCGGCGGATGATCACCGTCCCTACGCTGGCGGGGTCGGCGTCGAGGAGATCGGGTGATGGGCCGCGACAACAAGATCCTGCTGATCGCGCTCGTCGCGGGCTCGCTGCTGGTGAGCGCGGTGGTGGCGCTGGCGCTGGACTGGCCGTGGTGGGCGGGTGCGCTGCCGGCCGCGGTGCTGCTGGCGGGTGTCGCCGGGTATGCGCGGCAGCTGGTGCTGCGGCTGCGGCAGGAGGAGGTGCGCCGCGCCTGGGCCGAGCAGCAGCGGCGGCAGGCCGCCGCGCCGGAGCCGGTGCCGGAGCCGGGCCCGTTCCAGGAGCGGGAGCTGCGCGAGCTGCCGCTGCCGAGCTGCGAACCGGACTACCGGTTCACGTTCTCCGCGACGGTGTGGTGGCGGCGCCCGGCCGACGCGGTCGGCGTCGGGCACGAGAACCCGGCGGGGCTGGCGTTGGACGCGATCCTCGCGCGGGCCAGGGAGATCACCTCCGCCGAGCACCCGGGCGCGCCGGAGGCGGTGGCGCACCGGCTGGCGGGCGCGCTGGGCGCGGTCGCGAAGGACCCGCACGGGCACGTCGAGGCGTGGGCCGAGCACGTCGTGCTGGCGCTGCCGGAGGAGGACGCCGCGCGGCTGCAGCGGCTCGCCGAGGTGCGCAAGGACGAGCAGCTGCGCGAGCGGGAGCGCAACCACGAGCGGAACAAGCGCGCCTACCTGGCCGAGGAGGTGCTGGCCGACACCGGCAGCGCGGTGGTGTGGTGGCTGTCCCGGCACGAGGACGACGTGGAGCGGGCCGCGGAGCTGATCGGCACGCTGGCCCAGCTGTCCGCGGCGGCCACGGGCACGGACATCGACGAGCGGTTCCGCCACCTGGTGCCGGCCTCGCGGCAGGCGCCGTTCCGGCACGGGCGGCCGATCCCCGCCGAGTCCCCGATCACGGCCGAGCCGCTCTCGTTCAGCGGCTCGCTGGAGGGCGGGCAGTCGTTGTTCAGCTACGGCGAGCTGTCCGCGGGCAGCATCCCGGCGCAGCGGCCCCGCGAGCCGTGGGAGCAGGTCAGCGCGCTGCTGGACGAGCTCGGCCCGCAGGACGACCCGGCGCAGCGCCGGCAGGTCGCCGAACGCCTGGCGGAACTGTTCGACGCGGCCGGGCAACCGGAGCTGGCCGCCGCGATCCGCCGGCGGTGGGCGGACTCGTCGTCTCAGCCCAAGCGTTCGTCCACGTAGCACCACGCCCAGGACTCGCCGGGTTCGAACGAGCGCACCACGGGGTGCCCGCTGCTGCGGAAGTGCGCGCTGGCGTGCCGACGCGGGCTGGAGTCGCAGCAGGCCACGTGCCCGCACTCGGTGCACAGCCGCAGGTGCGCCCACACGTCGAGGCCTTCGGCGAGGCAGTCGGCGCAGCCGGTGGTGGTCTCGGGGGCGGGCGCGCGGTCGGCGGCCGCGGTGAGGTGTTCGCATCCGGCCACGGTGGCCTCCTTCGCTCGCGGGGTCGGGCATCGAGAGCCGCCTCCCACGCTAGTGCGCCCGCGCGGGTGCGGGTGGCGTCGATCTCCGCTCGCAGCGCGGCAGGCCGCGAGGCGTTAGAAAGCGTCCGTGCACGAGTTCCCGCAAGTGGTGCTGCTGCTGGCCGGGGCGCTGGCGGTGACCGCGCTCGCCCGCCGGTGGGGCCTGTCCGAGCCGCTGGCGCTGGTGCTGGCCGGGCTGGCGCTGTCGTTCGTGCCGGGCGTGCCGGACTACTCGATCAGCCCGGACGTGATCCTGCTGCTGGTGCTGCCGCCGCTGCTGTACTCGGCGGCGCTGACGAGTTCGACGCTGGGGCTGCGGGCGAACCTGCGGCCGATCGGGTCGCTGGCGGTGGGTGCGGTGCTGGTGACCACGGTCGCGGTCGGGTTCGCGGCGTGGGCGCTGGTGCCGGGGATGCCGCTGGGTTCGGCGCTGGTGCTGGGGGCGGTGGTGGCGCCGCCGGACGCGGTGGCGGCGACCTCGATCGGCCGGCGGCTGGGGCTGCCGCGGCGGGTGATGACGATCCTGTCCGGGGAGAGCCTGGTCAACGACGCTTCGGCGCTGACGGTGTACCGGGTGGCGGTGGCCGGGGTGGTCGGTGCCGGCTACACGCTCCTGGCGGGGGTGGGCCTGTTCCTGCTGGCCGCGGTCGGCGGGGTCGTGGTCGGGCTGGTGATGGGGTGGCTGGCGCACCGGATTCGCACGCACCTGTCGGACGGGGTGCTGGAGAGCGCGGCCGGGCTGCTGGTGCCGTTCGCGACCTACCTGCTGGCCGAGGAGGCGCACGCGTCCGGGGTGCTCGCGGTCGTCACCGCCGGGCTCTACCTGGGCCACCGGGCCCCGTCGGGCAGCGCGGGGCGGCGGCTGCAGGACCGCGCGGTGTGGCGGTCGGTGGACACGATGCTGGAGGCGGTCGTGTTCGCGCTGATCGGGCTGCAGCTGCGCGGGGTCACCGAGGGCGTGGCCGGGGAGCTCTGGCCGCTGGTGCTGGTCGGGGTGGGGTTGACCGCGGCGGTGGTGCTGGTCCGGGCGGTGTGGGTGTTCGGCACGCTGCTGCTGCCGGACCGGCTGCTGCACGGCCGCGAAAGCGGCAGCTGGCGGTACGGCGCGGTGGTGTCGTGGGCCGGGATGCGCGGGGTGGTGTCGCTGGCCGCGGCGGCGGCGATCCCGGTGAGCGGGTTCCCGCACCGGCCGCAGGTGGTGTTCCTGGCGTTCTTCGTGACGCTGGCGACGCTGCTGCTGCACGGCTCGACGCTGCCGTGGGTGATCCGGTGGCTGGGGGTGCGCGGGCAGGAGAGCTACACCGACGCGCTGGCCGAGGCCGAGGCCGCGCACAACGCCGCGCTCGCGGCCCGGGAGCGGCTCGACGAGCTCACCGCCGAGGACGAGCCGCCCGCCGAGGTGACCGAGCAGCTGCGGCGGGCCGCCGAGCGCCGCAGCAACCGGGCGTGGGAGCGGCTGGGCCGCTCGGCCGAGGAGCTGGGCGAGAGCCCGACCGCGGCTTACCGCCGGCTGCGCACCGAGATGCTGGACGCCGAGCGGGAGGTGTTCGTGCGGTTCCGCGACGAGGGCCGCATCGACGAGGAGGTGCTGCGGCGGGTGCTGCACGAGCTCGACCTGGAAGCGGTGATGCTGCAGCGGGATTGAGCGGATTCCGCTGCCACCGCGGCGGAATCGGCTCAGTCCCGGTAGCCGAGCTGCCCGGACAGCTCCTTGGCCGCGGTGGTCATCGCCCCGATCACTTCGCGCATCCGCTTGCGGGAGAACCGGTACGACGGCCCGGAGGCGCTCAGCGCCGCCACGACCGCCCCGTCGTGCCCGTGCACCGCGACCGCGGCGGCGTTGAGCCCGAGCTCCAGCTCCTCGTAGCTGGTGGCGTAGCCGTCCCGCACGATCAGCGCGAAGTCCTTGCGCAGCGCCTCGGGGTCGGTGACGGTGCGGTTGGTGTAGCTGACGAGCTCGCCGGACAGCAGCTCGTCCTGGTCGGCCTCCTCGGCGTGCGCGAGCAGCACCTTGCCGCTGGAGGTGGCGTGCAGCGGGGTGCGCTGCCCGACCCAGTTGTGCGCGGTGACCGAGGCGGTGCCGCGGGCCTGGCTGATGTTGATGGCGACGTCCTCGTCGCGGACGGCGATGTTGACGGTCTCGCCGAGTTCGGCGGCCAGGGATTCGCAGAACCGCCCGCCGAGCCGCGGCAGGTCGAGCCGGTCGGTGGCCGCCCCGGCCAGCCGCACCACCCCGAGGCCGATGGCGTACTTGCCGCGTTCCCCGAGCTGTTCCACGAGGCCGCGCGCGACGAGCACGCTGACCAGGCGGGAGGCGGTGGACTTGTGCACGCCGAGTTCGGCGGCGATCTCGGTGATGCCGGATTCCCCGTCGCGCGCCAGCATTTCCAGGACGCTGACCGCTCGATCGACCGATTGCACGAGCGCCCCGGGCTTGTCCCCGTTCGCGTTGCCCACGGTTCACCATCCGTCGCCGGTGCAGTTCCGCACCGACCCTACTCGGTGTTTCGCATGGCGCAACACCCCCTCGCGTGGGGGACGAGGTCAGGCGGGCCGCGACATCGCGTCCAGCAGCAGGTCGGCGAAGTAGCCGGCGTACGAGGCGCGCACCAGCAGCCGGTAGTCCGGTGCCGGGCTCAGCTGCCACAGCACCGCGGGCGCGCGGCCGATCAGCGTCTGCGCGCAGTGCCCGCCGGTGAACGACCGCGGGTGCAGGTCCAGCGAGCAGACCTTCTCCAGCACGTCCCGGGACAGCCCGCCGCGCAGCCGCAGCGTCGTGCGGTGGGCCGAGACGTCGACGGCCGCGTCCGCCCCGGCCGAGACGAGCCCGTCGCGCAGCGCGGCGGCCTCCCCGTCCGGGGCGATCAGCAGCCACTCGTCGGGCCCGAGCCACAGCGCCGCGCGGTGCTGATCACCGCTGACCCGGTTCGGGGTGCGCGGTGGTGCGATCCCGGCCGCGGCGGCGAGGTCGGCGGCCCGCTGCGGATCGGCCCGCAGGTCCACCTGGGTCAGGAACGGTTCTTCGGACAGCGCGGCGCCGCCGGGGCCCGCGGCGGCGGCGAGTTCGGCGGCGCGGTCGGCCAGCGGGCTGCGGCGCAGCTGCTCGGCCGGGCGGGGGCCGGCGGGGCCGGCGTCAACCGGGCTGATGACCGTCACGGCGGGCTCCTTCCGGGTCGTAGAGGACGGGTTCGGTGACCTCGGCGGAGATCGCGGTGTCGCCGAGCGGGGCCTGCACGACCTCGCCGACCCGGGCGCGGCCGCCGCGCAGCAGCGCCAGCGCGAACGTGCGGCCGAGCGCGGCGCTGCGGTAGCTGGAGGTCACGTGCCCGAGCATCGGCACCGGCGGGGTCAGCGGGGTGCCGGGCTCGACCAGCTGCGCGCCTTCCGGCAGCAGCGCGTCCCGGTCGGTCGGCAGCAGCCCCACCAGCTGCTCGCGGTCGGCGCGCGCGGTGTCGGCGCGGGAGAAGGAGCGCTTGCCGATGAAGTCCTTGCGCCGGGACACGACCCAGTCCATGCCGAGGTCGAGCGGGGTGACGGTGCCGTCGGTGTCCTGCCCGACGATCACGAACCCCTTCTCGGCGCGCAGCACGTGCATGGTCTCGGTGCCGTACGGGGTGATTCCCAGGTCGGCGCCGTCCGCGTGCACGAGGTCCCAGGTGGCCTGGCCGTACCAGGCCGCCACGTTGATCTCGAAGGCCAGCTCGCCGGAGAACGAGATCCGGCAGATCCGCGCCGGGATCCCGCCGCGCAGCTGCGCGTCCCGGAACTCCATGAACGGGAACCCGGCCGCCGAGACGTCCAGCTCCGGGACGACCCGCTGCAGGACCGCCCGCGAGTCCGGGCCGACGACGGCGACGGTGGCCCACTGGTCGGTGACCGAGGTGCAGCGCACCCGCAGATCGGTCCACTCGGTCTGCAGCCACTCCTCCAGCCAGTCGAGCACGGCCGCGGCGTTGCCGGTGGTGGTGCTCATCAGGTACTGCTCCGGGGCGAGGCGCATGGTCACGCCGTCGTCGAAGACCATGCCGTCGGCGGTGCACATCATCCCGTAGCGGGCCTTGCCGACGGGCAGCTTGGCGAATCCGTTGGTGTAGACGCGGTTGAGGAACTCCGGCGCGTCCGGCCCGGTGATCTCGATCTTGCCGAGGGTGCTGGCGTCCATCATGGCCACGCCGGTGCGCGCGGCGGTGCACTCGCGCAGCACCGCGGTCTCCCTGTCCTCCCCCGGCCGCGGGTAGTACCAGGGCCGCTTCCACTGGCCGACGTTCTCGAACTCCGCCCCGGCCCGGACGTGCCAGGCGTGCATGGGCGTGGTGCGCACCGGGTCGCTGAGCTCGCCGCGGTCCCGCCCGGCCATGAGCTCGAACCGCACCGGCTGCGCGGGCGGGCGGGCGCTGGTCGGCCCGAGCTCGCCCGGGGAGCCGAGGCCCAGCGCGGTCGCCAGCACCCCGAGCGCGACCACGTTGGAGGTGGCGCCCTGATCGCTGCCGGTGCCGATGGTCGTGTAGCGCTTGACGTGCTCCGGCGAGCTGAGCCCGGCCCGCACGGCGCGGCGCACGTCGGCGGCGGTGGCGTCGCGCTGCTGGTCGACGAAGACCTCCTCCTCGGGCCCGTCGACCAGCCACAGCGGCCGGGGCCGGGCGGGCGGCCGGTCGCCGGTGGCGCTGGGCACCGGCGGTGGCGCGGTGCGGAACCCGGCGTGGGTGGCCGCGGCGGCTCCGGCGGCGAAGCCCTGCGCCAGGCACCCGGCGAGGTCGTAGGTGCCGCGCGCGGCGCCGACGGTCGAGACGGTGCGGGCGAGGTCCGGCCGGAACCCGGCGATCACCGGGTCGTAGCGCAGTGCCGCGTCGGGGCCGATCAGCTCGGTGGCCGGGTTCCAGCCGCCGCAGACGGCCAGCAGGTCGCAGTCGATCCGCTCCGGTTCCCCGACCGGTCGCGCCGACTCGTCCAGCCGCCGGACCTCGATGCCGGAAACCCGTTGCGCGCCAAGGGTTTTCACCACCGCCGCGCCCGCCCGGACCGGGATGCCGGCCGCGCGCGCCCGCTGCACCAGCCGCTGCGGCGGCTCCGGCCTGCTGTCGACCAGCACCGGCACTTCGGCGCCGACGGCGGCGAGGTCCAGCGCGGTCTCGTAGGCGCTGTCGGAGGTGGTGCACACCGCCACGGCTCGCCCCGGCAGCACCGCGAACCTCCGCAGGTACCGGCGCACCGCCGAGGCCAGCATCACCCCGGGCCTGTCGTTGCCGGGGAAGGCGATCGGCCGCTCGCGGGCTCCTGTGGCCAGCACGACCCGCTGGGTGCGCAGGTGCCACAGCCGCTGCCGCGCCGGGTCGTCCGCGGGCCGCTCGGCCACCAGCAGGTAGCCGTGGTCGTAGTGGCCGACGGCGGTGGCGCGGGTGAGCACCCGGACCTCGGGCAGTTCGACGAGTTCCCGCGCGGCGCGGGCGATCCAGTCCGCGGCGGGCGCGCCGTCGACGACCTCGTCACCGTCCAGCAGCAGCCCGCCGAGCTCGCGGCCCCGCTCGACCAGCAGCACCCGCGCCCCGCCGCGCCCGGCCGCCAGCGCGGCGGCGATCCCGGCGGGTCCGGCGCCGAGGACGACGACGTCGGCGTGCCGGTACTTCTTGTCGCAGCCCGAGGTTTCGACGGGCTCGGCCCAGCCGACACCGTTGAGGAGGGCGACCTGCATCCCGTCCCGCAGCTCCAGGTCGGTGGCCGGCAGCGACGGCTCGGGCTCGTCGAGCACCTGCACCACCGCGTTCGGCTCCTCCGGGCCTGCGGTGAGGACGCCGCGCGGCCTGCCGAGGTACGGCGAGTCACCGACCCGGATCCGCCCGGACGCCAGCAGCGCCGAAGCCACGGTGTCGCCGGGGTGCCCGGCTACCTCCACACCGTCCACAGTGCACCGAATGCGGCGCCCGCGGTCGATGCGCGGGCGGCCGATCTGCGCGGAGCTCGCCAGCCGGCTCATGCGCTGATCTCGTTCGTCGCGGTGTCCCGGACGAGGTCGAACCAGCGCCGGCAGCCGCCGGAGTGCGCCCACCGCTCGGCGAGCCGGCCGCGCGGATTCCGCCGCACGAACAGGAATTCCGCCCACTCGGCGTCGGACAGCGCGGCCGGGTCGGCCGGGTAGCGCACGTGCGCCTGCCCGCCGTAGTGGAACTCGACCTCGTCCCTGGGGCCGCACCAGGGGCACGGAATCCGCAACATCACGCCTCCCCACCGGGTCCGTTCAGTGCGCGACCGCGGCCGCGCCGTGCTCGTCGATCAGGGCGCCGGTGCGGAACCGCTCCAGCCCGTAGGGCTCGGCCAGTGGGTGCGCCCGCCCGGTCGCCAGCGCGTGCGCGAACACCCGCCCCACCGCTGGGGTCGCCTTGAACCCGCCGGTGCCCCAGCCGCAGTTGAGGAACAGCCCGTCGAACGGGGTCGCGCCGATGATCGGCGAGGCGTCCGGGGTCACGTCCACCACGCCCGCCCAGGTCCGGATCACGTGCGCTCGCGCGAACAGCGGGAACAGCTCCAGCGCGGCGGCCAGCTGCCGCTCCAGCACCTGCACCGAGCCGCGCTGCCCGTAGCCGTTGTAGGAGTCGATGCCCGCGCCGAGGACGAGTTCTCCCTTGTGCGCCTGGCTGCAGTACACGTGCACGTGGTTGGACATGACCACGCAGGGGTGCACCTGCTCCAGCAGCTCGGAGACCATCGCCTGCAGCGGGTGGCTCTGCAGCGGCAGCCCGAGCCCCAGCGGCTCGGTCAGCGTGCTGGTGCGCCCGGCCGCGGCCAGCCCCACGCGGCCGGCGGCGATGTCCCCGCGCGAGGTGCGCACCCCCAGCACCCGGTCGCCGTCCGCGAGCAGTTCGGTCACCTCGCAGTTCTCCACCAGGTCCACGCCGAGCTCGCTGCACCGCCGGGCCAGCGCCCACGCCACGTGGTCGTGCTTGGCGATGCCGGCTCGCGGCTGCCAGGTCGCGCCGAGCACCGGGTACCGCTTGTCCGGCGAGACGTCGAGGATCGGGCACAGCCGCGCGATCTCGTCCGGTTCCACGTAGTCGGCGTCGATCCCGTTGAGCCGGTTGGCGAACACGCGCCGCCGCGCGTCGCGGATCTCCTGCTGGGTGTGCACGAGGTTGAGCACGCCGCGCTGGCTGAGCAGGAAGTCGTAGTCGAGTTCGGCGGGCCAGCGCTCCCACAGCTCCAGCGCGTGCCCGTACAGCGCCGCGCTCTCGTCGAGCAGGTAGTTGGAGCGGATGATCGTGGTGTTGCGGGCCATGTTCCCGCCGGCGAGCCATCCCCGCTCCAGCACCGCGATGTCCCGGATCCCGTGCTCGTGGGCGAGGTAGTAGGCGGTGGCCAGCCCGTGCCCGCCGGCGCCGACGATCACCACGTCGTAGGCCCGCCGCGGTTCCGCCGAGCGCCACAGCCGGGCGGGCGGTTCCGGGAGATCCGGGGCTTGGGGAGGGCGGGATCGCATCTGATCACCCACTCGGCGAGGAACGCCAGAATCCTTGTGCCGGAAAGGTAACCGCGCCCCGGGGGCCCGACAAGCGGGGTCGCCGGGGTGGCGCAGCGGCGCCCGGTCCGGAGTGGATCACCGCGCGGATCGGAGACGCGGCGGGGCCGGAATTCCCGATCGTTCTCCGGAAAATTTAGCCCTGCCGTGTCCTTGACGGCGCCGGGAGCGCAGGCGCACTGTTGCGTACAACGCAGCCGGTTGTGAGGAGCGCAACAACCCCGGCGGCCGCTCCGGGGGGTGTACGCAGCGACCCGGACCGGGCGCGGAATCGAGAATCTGCGTCAACCAAGCCGAATTCTCCCCGGAGCACCGGTGTCGACCGCGGCACCGGCGCACCGGAGCAACCGGGATCGTGGCCAGGGGGCTGCCATGGAAAGCAGTGCGCGCATCCTGATCGTCGGCGCGGGCGTCGTCGGCTGCTCCACCGCCTACCACCTCGCGCGGGCGGGCATCACCGATGTGCTCGTGGTCGACCAGGGACCGCTGTTCGGCACCGGCGGATCGTCCTCGCACGCGCCGGGGCTGGTCTTCCAGACCAACGCCTCGCAACTGCTCACCCAGCTGGCCACCTACACCGTCGAGCGGTTCAGCGCGGCCGAGCTCGACGGGCGGCCGTGCTTCCACCAGGTCGGCGGGATCGAGGTCGCCACCACCCGGCAGCGCTGGGACGACCTGCGGCGCAAGCGCGGGCTGGCCGCCTCCTGGGGCGTGCCCGCGGAGCTGATCGGCCCGCGCGAGGTCGCCGACCGCTTCCCGCAGCTGGACCCCGAGCGCATCCACGGCGGGCTGCACGTGCCCACCGACGGCATCGCCAAACCGGTGCGCGCGGCCGCGGCGATGGCCCGCGACGCCGAGGCGCGCGGCGTGCGGTTCCTCGGCGACACCGAGGTGATCGGGTTCGACATCACCGGCGGCCGGGTCCGCTCGGTGCGCACCACCGGCGGCGAGATCGCGGTCGACTCGGTGCTGTGCTGCGCCGGCGTGTGGGGCCCGAAGATCGGTGCGCTGGCCGGGGTGTCCATCCCGGTGCAGCCGGTCGCGCACCAGTACGCGGTCACCGGCCCGGTTCCCGGGCTCGGCGCGGCCGACGGGCCGGAGGTCGGCCTGCCGCTGCTGCGCCACCAGGACGCCTCGATGTACTTCCGGCAGATCCACGACCGGCTCGGCGTCGGCTCCTACCAGCACCGCGTGATGCCGGTGCGGGCCGCCGACCTGCCGCCGACCGCGCCTCCCGGGCGCGGTGCCGAGGCGCCGTCCGGCGGCGGCGCGTGGAAGGGCATGGCCTCGGTGCAGCCGTTCACGCCGCAGGACTTCAAGCAGCCGTGGGACGACGCCTGCGAGCTGCTGCCCGGCCTGCGCCGCGCGGAGATCGCCGAGGGCATGAACGGGCTGATGCTGTTCACCGCGGACGGGATGCCGGTGCTCGGCCCCTCCCGCGAGGTCGCGAACTTCTGGGTCGCCGAGGCCGTGTGGATCACCCACTCCGCCGGCGTGGGCCGCGCGATGGCCGAGTGGATCGCCGACGGCGAGCCGGGCATCGACCTGCGCGCGGCGGACCTGCGGCGGTTCGAGGAGTTCGCGCACAGCTCGGCGTACGTGACCGAGCGGGCCGCGCAGAGCTTCCGCGAGGTCTACGACGTGATCCACCCGCAGCAGCCGCCGGCCCGCCCGCGCCCGCTGCGCACCGGGCCGTTCCACGAGCGGCAGGAGCAGCTCGGCGCGGTGTTCCTGGAGGCGAACGGCTGGGAGCGGCCGCACTGGTACCGCAGCAACGAACCGCTGGTCCGCGGCCGGGAAATCGTCTCCCCGGGACCGTGGGCGGGCCGCTACTTCGACCCGGTCGTGGCCGCCGAGCACCAGGCGGCCCGGGAGCGGGTGGCGATGTTCGACATGACCTCGCTGGCGCGCGCGGAGGTCTCCGGCCGCGGCGCGCTGGACCTGCTGCAGCGGCTGACGACCAACCAGCTGGACCGCGAGCCCGGCTACGTGACCTACACGCTGATGCTGGCGCACACCGGCGGCATCCGCGCCGACATCACGGTGGCCCGGCTGTCCGAGACCGAGTTCCAGGTCGGCTGCAACGGCCCGCGGGACATCGCCTGGCTGCGCCGGCACGCCGACGAGACGACCTCGGTCCGGGACATCACCGGCGGCACCTGCTGCATCGGCCTGTGGGGCCCGCGGGCGCGGGACGTGCTGGCGCCGCTGGCCGATGAGGACGTCTCGCACGAGGGCTTCCGGTTCTTCCGCGCCAAGCGGTTGCACGTCGGCGAGGTGCCGGTGACCGCGCTGCGGCTGTCCTACGTGGGCGAGCTGGGCTGGGAGCTGTACACCTCCGCGGAGTTCGGCCGCCGCCTGTGGGACCTGCTGGCCGCGCAGGGCGCCGAGCACGGGATCTTCCCGGCCGGCCGCGGCGCGTTCAACGGGATGCGGCTGGAGAAGGGCTACCGCGCCTGGGGTGCGGACATGTGGAGCGAGCACGACCCGGACGAGGCGGGCCTGGCGTTCGCGGTCAAGCCGGACAAGGGCGATTTCCTCGGCCGCGACGCGCTGCTGCGCCGCCGGGAGCGCCCCGCCCGGCGCCGGTTGTGCTGCCTGCGGATCGACGACGGCGAGGTGCTCATGGGCGCCGAGCCGGTGCACACCGAGACCGGCCGGGACGCGGTCGGTTTCACCACCAGCGCGGGCTACGGCCACAGCGTCGGCGCCAGCCTCGCCTACGCGTGGGTGCCCGCGGAACTGGCCGAGCCCGGTGCTCGGCTGCGGGTGTCGTACTTCGACCGGCGACATCCCGCGACGGTCGTGGCCGATCCGGTCTTCGACCCGGACATGTCCCGCATGCGCCGTTGAGCCCGAGCGGCGCGATCCACCAGCGAATCGAACCGGCCGCCGCCGCGGTGCCCCGCGCCGCGGCGGGAGCCGGCCCTACCCCGCCACACCACTGATCCGCGAAGGAGCATCCGTCGATGACCGTGAATCCGAACCCCGGAATCCTGCAGTACACCCGGCTGCGCAAGTCGCCGTTCTTCCACGCCTCCCGGCAGCACGGGGTGGGCCTGTACAGCGTCTACAACCACACCTACCACCCGCGGCACTACGGAGATCCGATCGGCGAGTACTGGGCGCTGCTGGAAGGCGTGACGCTCTGGGACGTCGGGGTGGAGCGGCAGGTGGAGATCACCGGCCCGGACGCGTTCGAGTTCACCAACATGCTCGTGCCGCGGGACCTGAACAAGTGCCGCGTCGGGCAGTGCAAGTACGTGTTCGTGACCAACGAGGACGGCGGGATCATCAACGACCCGGTGCTGCTGCGGCTGGGCGAGAACCACTTCTGGCTGTCGCTGGCCGACAGCGACGTGCTGCTGTGGGCCAAGGGCCTGGCCCACGGGCTCGGGATGGACGTGCAGATCCGCGAACCCGACGTCGGCCCGGTGCAGGTGCAGGGGCCGAAGTCGCGGGACGTGATGGTGGACCTGTTCGGCGAGTCCATCTTGGACGTTCCGTACTACTACGCGGTGGACCGCGAGCTGAACGGGATGCAGGTGGTGGTCTCGCGCACCGGCTACACCGCCGAGCTCGGGTACGAGATCTACCTGCACAACGCCTCCCGGGACGGCGTGCAGCTGTGGGAGGCGATCTGGGAGGCCGGGCGCCCGCACGGGATGCAGGTGATCGGCCCGTGCCACATCCGGCGCATCGAGGCCGGGATCCTGTCCTGGGGCTGCGACATCACCTACGAGACCAACCCGTTCGAGGCCGGCTACGGGTTCGAGAAGACGTGGATGGTCGACCTGGACCAGCCCGCGGACTTCCTCGGCAAGGAGGCGCTGCGGCGGATCAAGGCCGAGGGCATCACGCGCAAGCTGGTCGGGGTGCACGTCGACGGCCCGTCGGTGGGCTCGTTCAACGACGGGCGGATGATCGAGCCGTTCGCGGTGCACGACCCGCACGGGCTGCGCATCGGCGAGGTCACCTCCGCCTGCCACTCCCCGCGGCTGGAGCGCAACATCGGCTTCGCCATGGTCCCGGTGGCCTACCAGGAGCTGGGCACCGAGCTGGTGGTGCACACCCAGCACGGCCCGCAGCAGGCCGAGGTGGTCGAGAAGCCGTTCCTCGACCCGCAGAAGGACATCCCCAAGACCGCCCAGCGCACCGCGACGGCGTAGCGGCGAGGGGGTGGAGCATGGACACCGCTGCCCGAAGGCTGCACGAGAGCCTGTGCAGCGCCCGGTTCGAGGTGCTCCCGGTGCGGGGTGCCGTGCGGCAGTGCGCGGAGCTGCCGCCCGGCACCACCGTCACCGTCACCTCGTCCGCGGCCAAGGGCCAGGAGGCGACGGTGCGCACCGCCGAGCAGCTCGCCGGGCTCGGCATGCGCGTGGTGCCGCACCTGGCCGCGCGGTCGGTGCCCGGCCGGGCGCAACTGGCCGAGCTGCTGGACCGCTGCGCGGCCGTCGGTGACGAGGTCTTCGTCGTCGCCGGCGATTCCCCGGAACCCGCCGGGGAGTTCGCCGACGCGCTCGCGCTGCTGCGCGCGATGGAGGACCTCGGCAGGCGGCCGCGGCGGGTCGGCATCACCGGCTACCCGGAGCGGCACGCGTTCCTGTCCGACGAGGCCACCGTGCGCGCCATGACCGACAAGGCCGCGCACGCCGACTACGTGGTCTCGCAGATCTGCTACGACCCGCAGCGCATCGCCGACTGGCTCGGCGAGGTCCGGGCCCGCGGCATCGCCCTTCCCGTCCACATCGGACTGCCGGGGGCGGTGGACGCGGCGCGGCTGCTGCGGGTGTCGATGAAGATCGGCCTGGGCGAGTCGCTGCGGTTCCTGCGCAAGCAGCACGGCGTGGTCGGCAGGCTGCTCGCGCCGTACACCCCGGACGCGCTGCTGGACGGGCTGCGCGCCGAGGTGGAGCGGCCCGACGGCGTCGCCGGCTGGCACCTGTTCACCTTCAACGAGGTCACCCGCACCGCGCAGTGGCGCGATGCGGCGGTCGCCCGCATCCAGGAGGTCCCCGCATGAGCATCCCGTCCGATCTGGACATCTCCCGGGCCACCCAGCTGCGGCCGATCGACGAGGTCGGCGCGCAGCTCGGGCTCGGCAGGCACCTGCTGGAGCCGTACGGCGAGCACGTCGCCAAGGTCTCCACCGCCGCGGTCGACGAGCTCGCCGACCGGCCCGCGGCGAAGTACGTGCTGGTCTCCGCGGTCACCCCCACACCGCTGGGCGAGGGCAAGACGACGACCACGGTGGGGCTCGGGCAGGCGCTGCAGTACCTCGGGCACCGCTCGGCGGTGGCGATCCGGCAGCCGTCGATGGGCCCGACGTTCGGCATCAAGGGCGGTGCGGCCGGCGGCGGCTACAGCCAGGTGGTGCCGATGGAGTCGCTGAACCTGCACCTGACCGGCGACATGCACGCGGTCACCGCGGCGCACAACCTGCTCGCGGCGATGCTGGACAACCACCTGCACAAGGGCAACGAGCTGGACATCGACCCGCAGCGGATCACCTGGCGGCGGGTGGTGGACGTCAACGACCGCGACCTGCGGTCGATCGTGACCGGGCTGGGCGGGCCGGGCGACGGCAGCCCGCGGCAGACCGGGTTCGACATCACCGCGGCCAGCGAGGTGATGGCGGTGCTCGCGCTGTCGAACTCGCTGCACGACATGCGGCGGCGGATGGGCCGGATCGTGGTCGGCTACTCGCGTTCCGGTGCGCCGATCACGGCCGAGCAGCTGCGCGCGGCCGGGGCGATGACGGTGCTGATGCGGGAGGCGATCAAGCCGAACCTGATGCAGACCACGGAGAACACTCCGGTGTTCGTGCACGCCGGGCCGTTCGGCAACATCGCGCACGGCAACTCCTCGGTGGTCGCGGACAGGATCGCGGCCCGCTGCGCGGACTACGTGGTCACCGAGGCCGGGTTCGGCGCGGACATGGGCGCCGAGCGGTTCTTCAACATCAAGTGCCGCACGTCGGGGCTGCGCCCGGACGCGGCGGTGCTGGTGGCGACGGTGCGGGCGCTGAAGGCGCACTCCGGCAACCACCGCATCGTGGCGGGGAAGCCGCTGCCGCCGGAGCTGCTGGCGGAGAACCCGGACGACGTGCGGGCCGGGGCGGCGAACCTGACCAAGCAGATCGAGAACATCCGGATGCACGGGGTCTCGCCGGTGGTGGCGGTCAACGCGTTCCCGGGCGACCACCCCTCCGAGCACGCCGCGATCCGGGAGGTCGCCGAGGCCGCGGGCGCGCGGGTGGCGGTCAGCAGCCACTACCTCGACGGCGGCAAGGGCGCCAAGGACCTCGCCGAGGCCGTGGTGGAGGCGACCGAGGAGCCGGGCCGGTTCGAGCTGCTGTACCCGGATTCGGCGAGCCTGGCGGAGAAGATCGAGACCGTGGCGCGGCGGGTCTACGGCGCCGACGGGGTCTCGTACTCGCCCGCGGCGGACAAGCAGCTGCGGGACTACGAGGCGAACGGGTTCGGTTCGCTGCCGGTGTGCATCGCCAAGACGCACCTGTCGCTGAGCTCCGATCCGGCGCTCAAGGGCGCCCCGACCGGCTGGACGCTGCCGGTGCGGGAGGTCCGGGCCTCGGTGGGGGCCGGGTTCGTCTACCCGATCTGCGGGGAGATGCGCACGATGCCGGGCCTCGGGTCGCACCCGGCGGCCGAGGACATCGACATCGACGAGCGCGGCCAGGTCGTGGGGTTGAGTTGACCGCGCTGGACGCGACGGTCCGGGAGTTCCTGGACGAGGTGGCCGCGCCGACGCCCGCCGCCACCGGCGGTGTGGTCGGCGCGGTCACCGCCGCGTCGGCGGCCGGGCTGGTGGCGATGACCGCGCGGCTGCTGCGCTCGCCGGAGCGGGCGGCGCGGGCGGAGCGGCTGCGGCAGCGGGCGGTGGAGCTCGCGGGCGCGGATTCCGCCGCATATCGAGGAGTTCTGGACGCCCAGCGGCGCCCTGCCGACGATCCGCAGCGTTCCGCCGCGCTGCGCGACGCGCTGGCGGCCGCGGCCGAACCGCCGGCGGAGCTGGCGGAGCTCGCCGCCGAGGTCACCGCCCTCGCCGCCGAGGTGGCGGCGGCGGCCACCCCGGCGCTGCGCGGCGACGCCCGCACGGCCGTGGAGCTGGCCGCTGCCGCGGCCCGCAGCGCCGCGATCCTCACCCGCATCGACATCACCGCGGCCGGCACCGACGGCACCCCGGCCGACCGGGCCGAAGCCCACGCCGCCCGCGCCGCCGACCACCGCGACCGCTGATCAGTCGGCGAGGCCGATGCGGAGGTGTTCGATGTGGTAGACGGCTTCGTCGAGGAGTTGG
>Ga0164243_10001484_pt1 | contig 39683 bp, 76 predicted proteins | sample OricompcompostOP_FD_108781 | JGI IMG/M metagenome (GOLD analysis project Ga0164243, IMG submission 108781) | Organic Plus compost microbial communities from Emeryville, California, USA - Original compost - Organic plus compost (OP) | ecosystem: Engineered > Solid waste > Mixed feedstock >... | reverse complement strand
GAGGACTGATGCGTCGTCACGTGACCCTGCCCGCCCTGCCAACTGACAGGCGAGCATCTTGCAAGCTGAAGTCGTGGGATCAACTGATCTCACGCATGTACCGGTACGGCATCAAGTCCGGGTGCGAACTGGCCCGCAAGGCCGGCCTCCAGCCTGGCGCTGTGAACCACCTGGTGTTTCGGCGTCGCGACACATGCAGCCCAGACACAGCCCGCGCCATCGAGGAGGCGTTGGGGCTTCTACCGGATGACCTTTTTACGACCATCGAGTACCAAGTCTCAGGATACGGGAGGTTGGCGGCATGAGCAGAACGACACATCGACGGCCCGCACGTAATGGCGTGGAGGTCGACAAGGCGCATGGCCGGCCGCATCGCTATCGGGTGACGGAGAAGCGGCGGGCGATCCGGGAGCAGGTGGCCTGATGTGGCTCACCCCACCAAAGGCGGCCGCGGACGGCCGCTGGCCATTGACCACGCCGGAGATCCGGGTCAGGTGTGAGAAGTACCGGCTTGCGGTTGAGCGTGGCCGAACACCTTCCCCCGATTCGATCCGCTGCATCCGTGACAGGCGGGGCTACCGGATCCAAGACATCGACCTAGACGCCTGGCTGCGACGCCAATACCAGTGAGGAGACGACATGGAGTGTGACGGATGCTGCCGCCCGCGTGACGGGCTGCGCCGTTGGGACCGTGACCGGTGGCTGTGTGACGCCTGCTGGGTCGCGATGGTCCGCGCTGAACGGGACGCCGAACAAGAACTGTTCATGTGGGAAACCGAGATTGATTGGACTTTCGATGAAGACCCTGTGCAGGCATGACCGGTATGGCGCATTCGACATGTACGGAAACGAAACCCTGGACGTGTGCGCGGAATGTGACCGGGAACAGCAGTGGGCTGATGAGGACCGGGAAGCCGAGTTGATCGACTATTCCGGGATCAGGGATGACGCCGATGACTGGTACTAGGTCGAAGTGTTGGACCTGTAACGGCTGGGGATGGGTGCTGGTCGAGGGCGGCATGCCAGGCCAGCAGGTGCCGGATGAATGCCCGAACTGTGAGGCGCAGTGGTGCATGCGGGTGTCGTGTTGCGCAGCAGGCATGCCCCGCCATCTGAAACATGAGGAGAGGAAAGCAGCATGAGGAGCAACAATGGCTAAGTTTGATCTTCCGTCTGACTACAACGATGTCAACTCGCGAATCGCAGAGTTTCGCGACAAGCACCCCGAAGGATCGCTACAGCAAGTCGCACTCGACTTCCGGGAAGTCAACGGGGCATGGTGGGTCGTTTACACGGCTGCCGCGTATCGATCCCCCGATGACGAGCGACCCGGCCACGGGACAGCATGGGAACCAGTCCCCGGCAAGACGCCATTCACTCGGGACTCAGAGTTGCAGAACGCCGAGACTGCCGCGTGGGGCCGCGCCATCGTGGCCGTGCTGGCGGCAGACACAAAGAAGGGCATCGCGTCAGCCGAGGAGGTTCGGAACCGACAGGCCCCACCTACTGGTCCTGCGCCGGGTGAGATTGTGCTTGCCCATCACAACCAGGACAAGGCTGCTGCGAAGGCTGCGGCTGAGGCTGTCGGGATTGATCTGCTAGCACCGGGCGGAATGCAGGCGTACGCGAACCACATTACAGGAGTAGCGGCATGAGCGTGGAGCAACAGTTTGGGCGCAGTGTGCGTGACGCTCGCGCTCGACTCGGATGGTCTCAAACCGAACTTGCCAAGCAACTACAGGCTGCCGGTGTCGCGAACTTTCATCAGACGACCGTGGCCCGCCTAGAGAAAGGCGAAAGGCCGACTCGACTTGATGAGGCGGCCGGGATCGCCGTCGTACTGGGGATCTCGATTATGCCGGACACCTACTGTCCGCGCTGCGCCCGGATGGCACACGCGGCCCGCGACGCCGCCCTTGTGGCTTGGGAAGTTGCATTTGGATCAGAGGGGGAAGCATGAGCGTGAAAGCGCAGGTGGCACGGCTAGCCATGGAGAAGGCAATCCTTGACTACCTCGAAGAGCTGCACGAAGAAGCTCGGGAAGAGTTCCGCCCCGAGCTTGACCCTGGTGACCGGCTGAACCATGAACTCGGCTACGCGTTGATGACGAAGCCGGCCGCGTCATACAAGGTGGTTGATCATGCGGCGTTCTTCCAGTGGGTCGCGGCGAATGTGCCCGACGCAATCGTGGTCACCGAGACTGTCAACGCTTCGTTCAAGGATCGGATTACGAAGGCTGGCGGCTACATGCTGGATGGGGATCTGATCCCTGTCGATGGCGTGGAGAAGGTGCAAGGTACGCCGCAACTGCGGGTGGTCCCGTCGGATCGTGCGAAGGCGTCTGCACCGATCCTCCTGGCAGGGATCCTCGAGGAGTTGCCGGAGGGCGGCTGGCCGGAGGTTGAGCAGTGAGTGACTACCCGGTGGCCCGGACGGTGGCGGAGCTTGAAACAACCGTTCAACGGTACGGCGAAGAAGCCTACGCAGCAGCCGAAGCGGAAGCGCACCACAAGAAGCTGCGGGCGCAACGGATCTTGCGGGCGAAAGCTGAGGGAGCCGGTGCCGTGTCGCTTTGCGAAACAATCGCTGAGGCTGACGATGCGGTCGCGGATGCGTACCTGGCGCGGCTGACGACGGCTGCTGTTGCGGATGCGTCGAAGCAGCGAATCGTGTCGTTGCGGGAGAAGATCGGGGCGCAACGGTCATGGCTGGCCGATCAGAGAGCTGCCGACACACTGCATGCGCAGGTCCGGCCGTGAGGGTGACAGGGCCAACCGTGATCACCCGCCAGTTGATTGTTGACCGTGACAACGGTTGGTGCCGACGCTGCGGCCGAACGGGCGAGCAGATCCATCACCGCAAGCCGAGGGGCATGGGCGGCACCCGCGACAGCGACATCAACAGCCCAGCCAATCTGGTGCTGCTGTGTAGCGGTTGTCATTCGTGGATCGAGCTGAATCGAGAGTGGGCATACAAGCTGGGTTGGCTGGTGCATCGCACTGCGGATCCGGCCGACATCCCTGTACAGACAGGTCATTGGTCGGTGCGGCTGCTACCCGATGGTGGGATCGAGTACGGGGCATGAACGCATGGTGTGTGGCATGCCCTACGTGCGGTGCCGGCAGGGATGTTCGATGCCACAACAGTCGCAATCGTGTGTTGACACATGCCGCACGTCGCGATTTGGCGTCGGCTGTGTCAGCGTTCCTGGCCGGGTTCCGGCTGGGGGTTTCTGTGAGGAGTGAGCATGGTTGATCACATTTTGGAGACGAGCCGGGACGACATTGTGGTGTCGACGATTCGGGTGCCTGGCGGGGTTGAGCCGGGGCCGGATCCGCGTACGTACGAAACGTTGGTGATGCGGAAGAACGGTACTGACTTTCCTGAGGATGTGGCGGGTGATCGGTACCGAACATTGGCGGAGGCTGTGGCCGGGCATAACGCATTGGTGAGGGAGTGGATTCTGTGACGATCAAGCTTGAAGTGGGCCGCACGTACACACAAGACGAGTGGGACGATGTGATCGAAGAGCTGGTGCCGGGTGACCGGTACACCCGTGCGTATGACGCTGAGGTCGAGGACGGCGGGAGCAGGCAGCATGGCCCCGACCGGATCACAGTCACCCATCTGGCCCCGCGTGCCCCTTCGTGGGCTGGTGCCAAGGTGGTAATGGACGGGGACGGCGACATCTGGCAACGCCAGAATGACCGGTGGAAGGCCCCGAATGGGGGCACGCTGCACGACTGGGAAACGGTTGATGACTACGCCCCCATCACCGTCCTGCTGGATGCCGACGGCCACATCCCGCCTGCCTCGCTGATGGAGGTCAACGGGGCGAGCCGGGAGGACCTGCGGCAAGCTCTCCGGCTACATCGTCAGGCCGAGTTGCACGATGTAGCGGACCGTGACGAGGTTGACGCGATCCTCGCGGCATTGGAGGGCGGGCGATGAAGTTCAAGCGTGACAGCTACTTTCCGGGCGATCCGTCATGACGTGGGCTGTAGCTTTCCATCCAGACCTGACGTTGGCGGTTGAGGCCGTCGGCCCGTTTAGGTCGCAGGCACGTGCCGAGGCGGTGTGCGCTAACCTGTCAGCCACTATCGACAGCCACGAGCCGGACGACCATCACCCATCGCGGTTGCCCCAGGTAGTGCAACTGATCAGTGAGGCGGAGGCCGTCGAGCGCTACCAATCGGGTGGGCGATGAGCGAACTTACGTGGCGGGAGAGGCGTCACCTTCGCCGTATGTTGCGGATCCTCAACGGGGAGTCTGTCATGTCGCGGGACACCAAGCTGATCCTGTTCCCTGTCCTTGCGCTGACCGGGGTGACGCTTGGTCTGCTAGTCGGGTCGGTGATCGTATGAACCTCACCGATGCCCGCGCCGTGATCGAGGCGGCGACGTGCACCGTGGAGGACGTGCTGTGTCATGGCGAACTGCTCGCCACCGCCCGTTCCCTGCTGGCCAAGGTCGAGGCAGTCGAGGCGCTGGCGGACGAGCTGTCGGAGCCGTCGCCGTTTGACGGTCACGGGATGCGCGCTCCGATTGATCCTGATCATGTTGCTCGTCGGCTGCGCGCCGCACTGTCGAAAGGGGACGAGTGAATGAGCGACTACGACCACCACTTCGCTACCTACAAGGAAGCCAAGGACTGGCTTGCCAAGCATGACGCCGAGGTCGCCGCCCGGGAGACCGCTGACGAGCTGGACCGCCTCGCGCACTTCATGTACGAGGCCGTGGAGGTGGATGGAGCGGTGTCTTGGCCCGTCGCGAATGCCGAGGGTCGCGTGGCGTGGGAAGTGTCCACGGTGCACGACTATCTCCGCAACCGAGCTGCCGCGATTCGAGAGAGGACCGACCGATGACCTTCGCTGACCGAGCCAACGCCGAGGCGGAGAGGCGGACGCTGTACACCCCTGAGCGCGAGCACACCTGGCTGTTTGTAGATGGAGCCGGCTGGGGCCGTGTCGATGCGCTGGCTGACCCGACCGACGAGGAGGTGGAGGATGCAGCGCTGGCGATGTACTGGGATGCCTTCTGCCTGTCCGCTCGTAACGCGGGGCTGCACCCAGACCCTTGGGAGCTGCTGAACGAGCCGACCAAGGAGTCGTGGCGTGTGTGTGCTCGTGCCGCCATCGCCGCGTTCCTGGCCGTACGGAGGGGGTCGGAGTGAAGCGCGTGCTGGCAACCCTCGGAATCCTACTGGTGTTGTCCCTGCCCGGTCTGGCCATCGTAGGCGGCGCGCTGGTTGATGACGGGCAGAAGTGGGGCGTGTGGCTGGTCGCACCCTTCGTGGTCGCGCTGTTGGCGTTCGTGGTCTGGGTCTGCTGGGGGATGACGAGGAGGAGGTCGGAGTGAGCGAACTGGGTGACGACTGCTTGCGGTGTGGGGAGCTGATGCAGCATTACCTCTCCCACGTTTGCAAGGGCTGCACGTGCACGTACCACGAAGTGCACATCCCTGGTGAGCCTCACATCCCTGGCTATCTGGACATGGAACCCAACCCCGATTGTCCCGTGCACAGGGAGGACGTGACCGATGACATCCGTGACTGAGCAGGCCATCGAGGCCGGAGCGCGGGCGATTGCGAGCCGATACGACATCATTCCGGGACCGCTTCTTGAAGAGCTGCCGATCATCGCCCGTGCCCAGTGGCCGATCCTGTCGGCGGGGCTGCGGGAGGCGTGTGCTGACCACTGGGGTTACCAGCTTCGTCGTGAGTCGAAGTTTGGCAGGGAAGGGTCATCGTGCGTTTGCGACGTCTGCAACGTGATGCGGGCCATCCAGAAGATCGACGAGGAGTTGGGGCTGTGAAGTACTACGCAGACGAGAAGGACTTCCGTACTGGGGACGACACGAGGCTGTGGGCTTGTTCCCGTGTGTGGGGGTCGTCCACCTCCACGGTCTACCTGGAGCTTGAGGGCGAAGGGTGTTGCAGTGTCCAGTCCGTCGGGATGTTGTTCACTCCCGAGGTCGCTCGGGCACTCGGCGAGTGGCTGATCGAACGGAGTAACGATGACTGAGCCGGAAGCTGTGACCCGAGCACGGGAATGGGTGCAGGGGGCACCGTTCATGCGCTACACCGCCGCCGACCTGCTGCCGATCCTCCTCGCCGCCTACGACACCCTGGCCGCGTCGGTCCGGGACCGTGAAGCGGCAGCGTGGGTACGTGGGTGTGAAGACCTCGCCAACTGCACCAAGGCGTGGCCCAGGAACCCATACAGGGAAGGAAACACTGATGACTGACGATCTGATCGCCCGCGCCGAGGCGGCGTTGGAGGATACCTACTCGGCGCTGTACGACTCGCCACTGGTGCGGGAGTTGGCCGACGAGGTGAGGAAACTCCAAACGATCGTCCACCGCCAAGAACGCACCATCGAGGGGTATGAGGCGAGCACTGTCCGGGCGGACGAGCTGACTGCCGAGCTTGACCACTGGAAGAAACTGTGGCGCGGAACGATGGATGATGCCGACCAGCTCCGCGCCGCCGTTGACCGGGTGCGGTCGATGGCCGGCTACTGGCAACGGTATGCCGACATGAGCAGGGGCGATGCACGGAAGGCTGACCTAGGGAACGTTGCTCGCGCCACCCTCGCCGCGCTCGACGGGCCGGGCGATGACCGCGGCGGCTGGTCGGATGAGATAGAGGATGCAGTTTTCACCGCGTTCGGTGACGGGGTCGAGTGGGCGTCCCAATCGGGTGATCCGGAGTGAGCGCCTGGGTGACGGTCGAGTGTGACCGGAAGACCTGTCTTGAGTCCTGGGAGTCGGACTATCTCGATGCGGATGACACTGCGTCTGTGGTCGGCGCGGCCTCATACCTCGCTGACTTCGAGGGCTGGGTCCGTGATGGCGAGAAGATCTACTGCTCATCCAAGTGCGCTGAGGCGGACGGATCGGGTGGTCCACAGTGAGCCAGTACGCCCGTGGTGCAGCCTTCGAACGGGCCGTCCGCCACCACCTGGAGGACGACGGCTACGACGTGATCAGATCGGCCGGGTCCAAGGGTGCTATTGACATCGTCGCCATGAAGCCCGGCGAACTGCTGTTCATCCAGTGCAAGATCTCCGGCACCGTCCCACCATCGGAGCGGGCCGAGATCCTGCGGGTCGCCGGACTGGTCGGCGCGATCCCTGTGGTCGCGTGGAAACAGCCCAGGAAGGCGCGTCCACTGTTGGATCGGATGACTGGGCCGGGTCCGCGTGACCGGGTCGCGTATCTGACTGACCGGGTCGCCTGACCCCCCACCTTCACGCCTGCCGCATGTCAGCGGCGGGCGTTTTCCATGCCCCGGCGTCGTATGTGCGCCGGGACATTCGTCTACCCACACGGAGGAAACCGTGGCTCTCACCATGACTGACCTGTTCGCAGGCGCAGGCGGGTCCAGCACAGGCGCAACCACAGCCGGCGTAACCGTAAAGATCGCTGCCAACCACTGGCCGACCGCCATCGAAACCCACCAAGCCAACCATCCCGACACGGACCACGACTGCGCCGATATCTCGCAGGTCGACCCGAGGAGATACCCACGCACCGACATCCTGTGGGCCTCACCGTCCTGCACCCACCACAGCCGCGCCCAGGGGAAGCGCCAAGGCGGGCGGCTCGCACTGTGGGACCGTGAGCCGACAACCCTGTCCGAGCTGATCGAGCTGGAACCTGACAGGTCACGGGCAACCATGCATGACGTGGTCCGGTTCGCCGAGCATCACCACTACGAAACGATCCTCGTGGAGAACGTTCCTGAGGTTGAGGAGTGGCCACTGTTCCCCCACTGGCTGGCGATGTTGACTGACGGGCTCGGCTACCACTACCGCCGTGTCATTCTCAATGCCGCCGACGCAAGACTGTACGGCGAGCCTGTTCCCCAGTCGCGGACCAGATGGTTCGGCATCCTGACCCGACATCCGGTCACGCTGCCGCAGTGGACCACCGGTGCACGGATCGGAATCGCCGACCACCTCGACCCGGATCCCGGCCCGCGACTCGACTCGAAACCACGAGCCGCAGCCACCATGGCGCGGATCGATGCGACCCTGTCCCGCTACCCCGATGCCGGCCGGTGGATCGTGTCGTACTACGGGGCCAGTCGCGTCGGGAAGCCTGCCACAGAGCCAATCGGGACACTCACCACCCGAGACCGTCACGCCGTCGTCACCGAGATTGATGGCGTCCTGCACTACCGGATGATGAACCGCGCCGAGCAGGCACGGGCAATGGGCTTCCCTGCCGACTACCGGTGGTGCGGGACCGGGTCGGACATCACCAAACAGATCGGTAACGCCGTTGTGCCCGCTGCTGCCCGCGACCTGGTGTCGGCGGTCATCGGGGCGATGGCATGACCCTCAACGATCAACTGACTCTGGAGACTTCATGACTAACCCGATCAGCCCTGACCACTATTTGACCCATCCTTCCGGCATCGAGTGTATCGACATCACCCGTCACCACACGTTCACGATCGGCAACGCAATCAAGTATCTGTGGCGGGCCGGGCAGAAGGGTGACCGGATCGAGGATCTTCGGAAGGCCGCCCAGTATCTCGACTGGGCCGCTGAGGACGACGAACGTGTCCTGTTCCACTGGAATGACTTCCTCATCTGGCATGGGCGGACCGAGAACATTCGGGATGAGGACCAGGTCATCTACTGGATTCTGACGGATGAGCTGTGCGAAGCCCGGCTGATGCTGGCCGAGTTGATCGAGTCGATCGATGGGTGACGCGTTCCGAGAGTTCCGGCACCACGCACTCACCACAGCCCCGTACTGGATCAAGCATTCCGTCTCCTGCCTGCCTGACTGCGCGGGTGATTGGGAATGTGGTGGATGCCCTTGCCATCCGGGCGATCACGCCTGGGGATGCCATGAGAGATGCCGCGACAACACGTGCGCGTGTGTCTGTCACCAACCTGAGCTACCTGAGGAGTCTGAATGAAGAAGTGTTCCGCCGTGGATTGTGAAACTGTCAGCCGGTCGCGCGGCTTGTGCGACAAGCATTATCGCCGGCTGTTGAAGACGGTGAAGCCCCGCGGGCCACGCCAAGTATGCAGTGTTGATGGATGCACAGGCTTGAACCATGCGAAGGGTTTGTGTGCGAAGCATTACCACCGTGAGCGGAGTGCGAATGGCGAGTGGAGACCTAAGCCGTTGACGGCTGACGAGTTCGAACATGAGGTGTCGTTCCTGTTGGGGACTGACAAGGTTGAGAGTTTGGCGGCTCGTTTGGGCTATGACGTGAGTCATTTTGTGGATCGGTTGCAGAGGATTGGCCGGCCGGATCTGGCGAGACGGGCGAGCGTGATGCATGAAATGGGGATGTGATGGCGCGTTTCAAGATTCGACGAGACGGGAAGGTGTGGCTGCTGACTGACCGGCAGAGGGGCAGGACGGTCCGGTGTCGGTCGTTGCGGGAGGCGGTGGCGCGGATGGATGCACGTCTGGCGATCGGGGGTGGGCGTGTCTGACAGGAGACGATGGTTCAAGGTCGATGTCGGCTACCTGGACAACCCGAAGATCTCGGAGCTGGTCGAGGATCATCCGCGGGCGATCATCCTTCATCTGACGTGTATCGCGTACGCGAAGCAGCACGGAACGGATGGTCGAGTGCCTATGCGTCTAGCAATGCGCCGGGCATGCGCTGAGCATAGCGACGCATCGGTGTGCATAGATGCGGGCATCTTGAGCATGGATGGTGACTCGCACCTGCTGGTTCATGACTATGTGCGCCATCAGGGCAGTGCGCATGAGGACGAGGAGGCCGCTAAAACGGCGTCACAGCGCGCTTCTAGGGCTGCGCGAGCACGTTGGGACCATGCTAAACGCGATGCTCCCAAGCATGCTCGGACGCATGCCCGGAGCAATGCATCTTTGATGCTTGAGTCATGCGGAAGTGATGCAGAGAAGAGAAGAGAAGAGAAGAACATACGCGCATCGGCTGATGCTGCCGATGATGCTGTCAATGATGTGACCGCCGACACATTCGATGAGTGGTGGTCGGAGTATCCCCGCAAGGTCGGCAAGGGTCAGGCCGTCAAGGCGTACCGGGCTGCCGTGAAGAAGGTTGGCCCGTCGGTGCTGCTGGACGGGTTGAGATCCCAGAGGGCGCAGCTCGCGTCTGCCGGCCAGTACTGCCCGCATCCGGCGACCTGGCTGAACGGGGAACGCTGGGCCGACGAACAGCCTGCCGCTGACCCGCGGATCCGTACGACCGGTGACGGTGAGCAGTGGGATCTCGGGGAGTGGGGCCGGTGATCGAGTGGGACTTGATCGGGTGCGCCATGCAGGACCCGCGGATTGTGACCGCCAGCCGGGTTCGGCCGCAGCATTTCGATGACGGAACGCTCGGGCAGGTGTGGGCGGAACTGGGCCGGATGGCCGAGTCTGGAACCCAACCCACTCCCCCGCTGGTCGCGGCAGCCCTCCAGATGCCCGAAGAACGGGCGAGGTTGCTCTGTAACGGCCTAGTAGACGCGACCCTAAGAGTTGTACCAGCCAACCATGAACGGCACGCACAGGCCGTTCTAGAGGCCGCGGAGCGTAGGACGTTGCGGGATGCCGCCGTGCGGGTGCAGGCCATGCTCGACGCCGGCCAGCCTGTCGAAGACGTCCGACAGCAGATCGCAAAGCATGCCGGACCTGACGGCGACGATGACGAGTTGGCCAACGAAACCCTGTCGCTGGACGAGTTTGTCGACCAGGCGTTGCCGGATGAGCAATGGCTGATCCCGGACATGCTCGCTGCCGGTGACCGGCTGATCCTGACCGGCGGCGAAGGGTCGGGCAAGTCGATCTTGCTGCGGCAGATCGCATGCTGTGTCGCTGCCGGATGCCATCCGTTTCGGCGTGAACGGATCCGGCCGTCACGGGTGCTGTATGTCGATGCGGAGAATCCGTTGCGGATCATGGTGCAGAAGATCAGGCCGATTCGTGATGCTCTCCGTTTGGCCGGGTTCGAATCGCAAGACCGGATGTTTATCAACAGGCAGCCGGGCGGTTTGGACCTGACATCGGTCAAGGGCCGTACAATGTTGAGACACATGTGCAGGGTGTTCAATCCGGACCTGTTGGTGATCGGGCCGATTTACAAACTGTATGTGCAGTCGAGCGAGAAGGATGAGGTTCCTGCCCGGCAGATAGCTGCGTTGATTGACGAGCTTCGCCAGGAGCACAACCTTGCGGTTCTAACTGAACATCACACCCCTATGCAGCAGTTGGGCCATGCCCGTCAGATTCGTCCGGTGGGGACGGGTTTGTGGCAGCGGTGGCCAGAGTTCGGGTTTGGGATTGTTCCGCAGCAGGGAACTGTGTTGGAGGATCGGCAGATGGATTTGGTGCCGTGGCGTGGCTCTAGGGATGAGCGCGCTTGGCCGAAACGTTTGCAGGGTTCTGGTGGGGCCCCGGGGCGTCTGCCTTGGGTGGACATGGACTGTATTGGGAGCGCGTGGCGCTGAGGGAGAGGACTACACATGACTGATTGTGGATCCTTCTGGGGAAAGGTTGATCGCCGCACCGATGATGAGTGCTGGGAGTGGACCGGGGCGCGTCAGTCAGGCAAGTGGCAGTACGGTCGGCTCACGGTGGACGGGCGTTGGATGACTGCCCATTCAGTGTCTTGGGAGATGGCCAATGGCCCTAGGCCGGAAGGTCTGGTGATCCGGCACACATGTGATAACCCACCCTGCGTCAATCCAAAGCACCTTGCACTTGGAACCTTTGCGGACAATACGCGGGACATGTTCGAACGGGGCCGTCAGGGGTACACAGGAATGCCTGGGGAACGCAACCCGGCAGCGAAGCTCACGGTAGAGGCTGTAGCGAACTTGCGTAGGGAACGCGACGCCGGCATGTCTTGGGCAGCCCTAGGGCGGAAGTACGGAGTAAGCAAATCACATGCCCGAAAAGTGGGCGTCGGACTCAACTGGAAGAAGGAAGCATGACAAATCAGATCTACATCACCGGTTCGCTCGGCCAAGATCCTGTGCTCAGATTTACCCCATCGGGTGAGGCGGTGCTGAATGGATCGGTGGCGGATACGCCAAGGAAGTATGACAAGGAGCGGGGTGAGTATGTCGACGCCGGGGACACACTGTGGTTGAGTTTCGCGATCTTTGGGCCGGAGGCTGAGGATCTGGCGGAGCGTCTGCACAAGGGAACACGGGTCACCGTGGGCGGCGTCCTGAAGGCTCGCAGCTACGAGAAGGATGGCCAGCGTAGGACGGTGAACGAGATCACGGCTTCGTCGGTGGCGGTGCATCCGAAGCGCACTGCGGGCCAGGGTCAGCAGGGCGCGGGCTGGGACAAGCCGAAGCCGGCCAACGATGATCCTTGGGCGGCACGATGAGAGCCAGCCACTGGATCGCCCTCCCCGCCTCGTTGACGGTTGCTGAAGCTGACGCGACAATCCGGGAGCGGTTTACGCAGGCCGCCGATGATCAAGGTTGGGAGATTGTCGGCGGTCTCGTCTACTCGGGGACACCGTTCCCGGATCGGGTTCAGCATTGGCTGGTGTCGGCCGAGGTTGAGAAGGCACAGCCGTTGGCGGATGTCATTCCGATCACCCGACCCCTGTCGTCGTGGGGCGAGCATGACCCCGACCGCCCGGAGTGCGCATCATGATCATCCGCACAGAGGTCGTCGCGTTCCCGCTGGTGTCGGCAGCGGAGGTTTGGGATCAACTGCTGACTCAGGCTGCTGCCCAGGCGAGCTACTACAACCGGGCGATCGTCGATCCCCGAGTTCGACGGCTCCCAACACATGACCTGGTGTCTGGCTGGCAGTTGGAGGCCGACACCGTTGAACTGATCGATGGCGAAGTGGTGCCCGATGGCAGCCCGGCACCGTAAGTGTCCGACACCAGAGAAGGCAACCTATGTGACTCGCTGGGCTGCGGATCGTGTAGCAGCCCGGCAGTCCCGGATTTTGCGGCCGTACCGATGCAAGGGGCATTGGCACTTGGCGCGGATCCCGTTCATTCCGTTCAAGCCGAAGCAGAGGGGAAGATCATGACGACGGCACTTGAAGACCTGAAGAAGTATCGGGATGCGCACTTGTCCAACGGCCAGTTCTTCCGAGAAGAACACGACAGACACATAGCTTCAGCTAAGGAAGCTCTCTCCATCTCCTGTGACAACTACCGGATCGCACAGGAGGCTGACGACATGCTCGCCCAGTTGGGCGAAGTGAAGCGGTGGTCTGACGATGGCTGAGCAGTGCACAGCGAAGTCGAAACAGTCTGGGGAACGCTGCAAACGGTGGGCGCGACCCGGACTGTCTGTCTGCATCATCCACGGCGGCGGCACAAAGAAGGCTATAGCGAAAGCCGAAAGGGTCCACGCCGCCCGGCTGGCGGAGTCCGAAGCGGCACAGGCCGTCGCGTTGTTCGGTGGCCGGCGTGACATTCATCCCGCCGCTGCGCTCCTGGAGTTGGTCCAGACGAAGGCCCGTGAGGTCGAGTACTGGCGGTACCGGGTCGCGAACTTGGATGAGCAAGACCTGACGTGGGGTGTCACAAAGGTCAAAGACGGCGGCCAGGATGGCGGGGAAACGCAGGAGGCGAAACCGGCTATCGAGCTGGTGATGCTGCGGCAGGCCGAGCAGGACATGGCTTCGTACGCGGAGAAGTCTCTGAAGGCTGGCGTGGATCAGCAGATGATCATGATCGCGCAGTCGCAGGCAGCCCAGTTGATGGGGTTGATTCGGGCGGTGTTGGGTGATCCTCGTTTGGGGATTTCGGCGTCTGCTCCGGTTGATGTGGTGTTGGGAGAGAAGTTGAAGGAGATCGCAGCATGAACACGGACGATCTGGCGAAGCTGGAAGAGATTCACCGCCTCCTCGATGAGGCGTACCGGTACTACTTCGAGCATGGCGACGGGCATTGCAAGTCGTCCGAAGGGCATGTGTCGGTCGAGTTCGGCAACTACTGGGAGCGGCAGGACAAGGGGCTGCATGTGACCGGGGTGTCGGTGTACTCGTATGTGTTGGGTCCGAACCGTACGCACGATTTCGACAGTCTCGACCAGGCGTTGGAGGTTGTTAGGTCGTGGCATCGGCAGGAGGTCAACACCGTCTATGACGATGACCGGTACGCGATCGACAGGCCGGAGGGAGAAGGGCTGTACGAGTCGATTGAGGTGAAGCGGCGGGCTGACATGGAAGCCCAGTTCGCAGAGTGGGATCGGATGGTGGCGGCAGCATGAGTGAAGAGTTCGAGTCCTATCCGGCTCCGTCACGGATCCTGCATGTCTCGTCCATCGCAGTCATGGTGGTTGCCGTGGCGGCCACCCTCGCAGCCTTCGCGCTGTGGTTCGTGGCCGCAGCACTGTGGGATCAGCGGGTTGCCGCGATCGGTGGGGTTGCGGCCGGTCTCGCTGTCGCGGCGTTCATCGCATACCTTTCGCTTGTGGAGCTGGCGGAATGAGTACCTACGTGGATGACTACAGACGCTCCCCCGCGATCACTGGCGTACAGGTAGAGCCCGGCAGCACCCACACGAGGCGACCCGCTACGACTGCCGACATCCTGTTGTTGAAGCATCGCCTTGCCGAGCTGGAACGGGAGGCTGCCTATGTGCGGGCGGAGCTGTTGATCGCTGAACGTGACGGCACCGACGAAGGATGGGGCGAATGAGCGAACCACGAACTGCCCTCCCCTTCGTGGTCTTAGGGTTCTTCATTGCCACCTATCTGTGGGCGTCGGTCCAGTTCGCACGGGCGCTGTGGGGGGAAGGTGGGTCCAAGGTGCGTCCTGGCTGGGCGCGACTCGGAGCCGCCGTCCTGTGTGGTGTTGGCGGGCTCCTATGGCCTGTGACGTTGGCTCTGATCGTCATCGTTGGCGGAGGGGCCATCCTGATGGGGCGTGCTGATGCCACGGACTGAGTGGCCGACACGGGATCGTGACGAGAAGCCGTTGGAGGTTGCACCGATAGGACACGGGGACCATCTTTGCGAGGTCGCATGGAAAAAGACCACGCCGTGGGATGGGCTGAACCGACCCGTCGGCACCTGCTGGCGCTGTCCGGAGTGCTGGACGTGGTGGGTAGCGCGCAGGTGGTGCGAGGGCGTCGCGATCTGGAAGCCCGTCCGCTTCCTGTCCCACTACTGGTGGCGTTGCCGCCGTGCAGCGAAGGAGCTTCGTTGAGACGACTACTCGAAGAGATCCCCATCCTTGCCGCCGAAGCATGGGAGTACCGCAACACGCCACGCGGACGAGCCCAAGCAACCAGCACCCAACGCGGCCAACGACACGACGGGCTGAAAGCTGGACACCATCCGGCCGGCACGAGCAAGCCGCCGATCAACCTGCACGTGCATGATCTGCTACGTGAGGATGAGCCACGCGGCGTCACGCTCGGGAAGGGCGAGGCCGACTCGCACATCCTGGGCAGGCTGTCCATGTGCGCCCGCATGGTGTGGGAGGAGATCGGGGCATTCGAGCCATCCCCAGGCGGCACGCTGCAATCAGTGTGTGACTACCTGGCGGACTCGGCCCGGTGGTGGCTACAACAACCCGGCATGTCAGAGGACATCGCCCACGAGATCCGGCAGGCGCACCATGCCCTCTCACAAGCTGCACACATCCCAGATGGGCCCACCTATCTGTGCCCCGACTGTGGAGAAGAGGCCGACATCGGCTCCGACGGGCGGCTACTCATCTGCAACAACGGGCATGAAACGTGGTGGCAGGAGTGGGCGCAGGACATGGAGCCGTTGACCGCGCAGCAGATTGAAACCCGGTTCGGTGTGCCACCCGAGACGATTCGGACGTGGAAGCACAAAGGATGGATTGATCCTGTCGGAAAGGATGGTCGACGCCAGCTGTGGGCCGTGGTGGATGTGCTGGCCATGGCGAATCGGGAACGGCAAGCAGTTGGTTTTACCTGACGGAGGCCGGAGGGTTTACTGTTTTGCATGCGGGCATTGCTATGCCCTGTTGCAGGCAGCTCCGATGCCCTCTCCTCCCATCGTTTGAGCGCCGACAATTGAATAGCGCGGGGCCCGACCATGTTTGAGATGGTCGGGCCCCGGCACTCTGCCGTCTATTGAAGGGGTGCCGATGGCTACATTGACTGAACTTTCCACTGGCACAAGACTGCCAGGACGTAACGACTGCAAGGTGTGCTGGGCGATCAACCATGAACCGTGGGCGAACGCGTTGGCTGCCGCGTTGGAGGCTGGCGTGTCGAACAGTGACATTGCCCGCGCCGACGAGGTTCGGGGTCTGCCGTACAACATCAGCGACAAGGCTGTGTCGGCGCATCGCAGAGCCCGCCACATGGTGGCGTCATGAATCTAGCTGACCTGACTGCCCGTGTGCTGGATCGGACGGTGCTGGACTCCGCGAAGATCCTCACGTGGGACATCGAGACGATCCCCGCCCTGGTCGAGTTCGAAACGTACGACCTGAAGATGCGCAACCCGTACATTGCGCACAAGAATGTGAAGCGCCCTGGCGGCATGTTCTCTTGGGGTGCGAAGTGGTTGCATGAACCGCACACGGTGATGTACCGGGATCATCGGTCACCGTCGATGCTTGAGGATCTGTGGCGGCTCCTCGATGAGGCCGCGTACTCGGTCACCTACAACGGTGACGGGTTCGATTTCAAACGTGTCCGCGGCTACATGGTCCGTGCTGGCCTGCCGCCGTTCCGCATGCCGAAGAGCATCGACCTGATCAAGACTGTTCGCCAACTCGGGTTCGAGTCGGCCAGCTTGGACTACGCCTGCCGCATGACAGCCGCGACGGACAGGCGGAAGGTCGACAACGGTGGTGCAGGCCGGATCCGGGACGCTCTCGCCGGCGACGAGCAGGCATACAAGGATGTCCGGGTCTACTGTGGCGGCGATGTTCGGGCCACTGAGGATCTGTACATTGCGCTGCTGCCATGGTTGAAAAACCCGCCCCATGTGGGGTTTGCTGCGGATGATGAGCCGCGCTGCCCGCGCTGCGGTTCTACGGAGCTGCAACGTGATGGTGTACATCAGGCGGTGGTGATCCGTTACACGCAGTGGCGGTGCCTGAACTGTCGCGGGTTGTGTCGTACGACGGCGCATAGTCGGGCATCCGTGACGAGGGGGGTGGGGTGATGTTCCTACGCCTTGAAGCGTTCGGCCGATATCTGGAAGTGTCGGCCGGTCAAACCATGGATGAGGACGAAGGTCTTGACCAGGGCCCGATTTTGTCCGAGGTTCCGCAGCCGATGCAGGTTGTGACCCCCGAGTCGCCGGAGCCGTTGGGGTTCCGGCTGGAGCCTTGGGGGGATGATGATCGAGCCTGACTGCGAGTATGGATACTCCCGGGCTGCGCTGGTCGAGTTGTTCGGTTGGCGGTTCGAAGAGTTTGGCGAATGGATGACTGGCCAGACGATGATGTTGTGCCCGGAGCATGGGCCGGTGGCGTACCGGTCGGATGTTGAACGGTTCATTGCTGGCCTGCCGGTGATTGACTGACTGGTTCGTGATGGCGAACCTGTCGGGCCGAGCCTTGGTGAAGGGAACTGGTATACCTCACGGCTTCAAATCCCGTGGCGTGGTGGTTCGAGTCCACCCCAAGGTACGAGTGTTGCCCGCGCAACCGGCGACGACGCGAATCTAAAGGATTGGTCGCGAGAGTCACGGGCGGCACGAAAACACAAATGGGGGGTTGAGCATGACGGACATCTGGTCTGCCATGCTCGACCTTCTCCAACCCACCCAACAGTGGGCGACACCAGGCGATCTCGCCAAACACCTGGACCCCCGCACCGTCCAAACCCCCGCGCTCGACCTGATCGACGCTGAACTAGTCCGCGCCGCCACAACCCCCGATGCCCGGCTCATCGTGTCCATGCCGCCCCAGGAAGGCAAGAGCCAACGATGCTCCCGCCGCTTCCCCCTGTGGGCGCTCCTGCGGAACCCTGACACGCGTATAGCGATCGCCTCCTATGAGCATGGTGTCGCCCGCCGTTGGGGCCGTGCAATCCGTGACGACATCACCACCAACGATCTCGGTATCACCGTCCGGGATGACCTCGCCGCGCAACATGAATGGCAGCTCGAAGGCCATGAGGGCGGCGTCTACTCGGTCGGCATCGGTGCCGCCCTGACTGGCCGACCAGTCGATCTGTTGATCATGGATGACCCGATCAAGGATCGCCTACAGGCGAACAGCCAAACGTTCCGTGACCGTGTCTGGGACTGGTGGGTAGAGGTAGGTGCAACCCGCCTCGCGCCCGGTGCGCCCGCGATCCTCATCATGACCCGATGGCATGAAGACGACCTCGCCGGCCGCCTGTTGAAGGCTGAAGACGGGCATCTGTGGCGGGTAGTGAACATACCTGCTGAAGCCGAGACGGATGAGGATCCACTCGGCCGCACGCCCGGCGAATACATGGTGTCCGCTCGTGGCCGTACCGATGAGCAGTGGGATGCGATCAAGATCCGCTCCGGCTCCCAAGCATGGGCATCCCTGTATCAGGGGCGTCCGTCACCTGCTGATGGTGACATGCTCCGCCGTGACCAGTGGCAACGCTGGACCACCATTCCCGATCTGACCTATGCGACCGTTGTACAGTCGTGGGACCTCGCATTCAAAGGCGCGAAAACCAGCGACTTTGTGGTTGGCCAAGTGTGGGCCAAGATCGGTGCAGACTGCTACCTGCTTGACCAGGTACGCGGCCGCTGGTCATTCAGTGAGACATGCCAGCAGATCCGGACCCTGTCTGCCCGGTGGCCGCAAGCGATCGCAAAGTATGTCGAAGACAAGGCGAACGGGCCCGCGGTCATCGATGCGTTGAAGGCTCAGATCCCCGGCCTCGTCCCCGTCCAACCCGAGGGCGGCAAAGAAGCACGCGCCGCCGCAATCCAACCGCTAGTGGAAGCTGGGAACGTGCACCTGCCGCTGACAGCGGAATGGGTCGGTGACCTCATCGAGGAAGCTGCCGCGTTCCCCAACGGTGCCCACGATGACCAGGTAGACGCACTCACGCAGGCGCTCACCAAACTGATGATCACCCCCGAGAAGCAGACCTACGGGACAGGCTTCTGGGATATCGGATAGACAACTTCATAGGAGACGGCATGACAGTAGAGCAGGTCGTCTCGGCCGTAGCGAAGCGGAAGCAGCGTCTTCCGTACTACACCACTGCCCGCGACTACCATCGTGGCCGGCAGGAACTCCGCTTCGCCTCCGCTGACTTCGACAAAAAGTTTGCCGACCAGCTCGCAGGGCTCCGATTGAACGTGTGCGCCCCCGTCGTGTCCGCGTACACCGACAAGCTTGAAATCCAATCGTGGGGCGACCAAGACGAAGCCGTCGAACAAGGACTCTCCCGCCTCGTCGGCATGGTCAACCGTGAAATGGTCCGCTGCGGCGACGCCTACGTCCTCGTCTGGCCCAACCTTCAAGGCCAACCCACCCCCCGCTACATGCGGGCAGACGAAATCGTACCCACCGTCAACCCCGACGACCCAGCCGTCCTCGAACTAGCCGTCCGACTCTGGATCGACGACGACATGTACGGCCGCGCCATGGTCATCGACCATCAAGGCGCGGAACGATGGAGAACCGCCACCAAGCTTCAAACCCTCATGGACGATCTTCCCGATCAACCATCCGCATGGTTCCCCATGGATGATGACGAAGGCGAATGGGTCTCCCATGACTTCGGTGTCGTCCCGGTGTGCTGGTTCCGTCGTGAAGCTGACGACACAGACAGCTTCGGCACATCCGCCCTGGATGATGTGATCCCGCTACAGGATGCGGTCAACAAAGCATTGGCGGATCTGATCGTCCTGTCAGAGGGTTACAGCCGTCCGTTCTGGTATCTGCTGAACTTTCGGCCGACGAACACACAGAACCCGGCGATGGCCGCGCAGGAATGGGCACAAGCTGTCCAGGCACTTCCCACCATGGGCGGACAGAACAGCAAGTTTGATCCGGCGAAGCAGAAGATCTTCACCCATGACGGGCAGGGACCGTTCGGCCAGTTGGATCCTGCGGACCTGTCAAGGTTGATCGCTGAGATTGCAGATCTGAAACTGTCCGTTGCGACCGTCAGTGGTGTGCCGGCGTTCTACTTCACCCAATCATCTGGTGATGTGCCGTCCGGCGAATCACTCCGTGTGCTTGCGTCCCGCCTCACTAGTGGTGTGCTCGCGTTGCAGCGTGAATCCGGCCCCGTCTGGCGGGGTGTTGGTGAACTGCTCGGGTTTGAGGTCAATGTCAAATGGGCTGATCCGATGCCGGAGCCCGAAGAGACCCGGCTCGCGAACGCAGTAGTGAAGAAGGACTTGGGCCTGCCGTTGGTGCAGATCTTCACCGATCTTGGCTATGACAACCCTGAAGACTTGGCGGCTGCCGCCCTTGAGGAGCAGGCCGCTCGGACGACTGCTGCCGCCCGCGTGTTCGCTGAAGGTAACGTCCTAGGAGTCTGATGGCGATCGACAGGCGTGTCCTTGCCATGGTTGCGATGCAACGCGGACTCCTCGCAGAGGTCACGGACCGGCAGGCACGAGCCTTGCTGGTTGCGTGGGCCAGGGCGTGGGATGAGATCGCAGTCGAGATTGCGCGTGTCGCAGAGTCACAGGCGGTGCATGACCGGATCACCCTCCGCCAGGCCGAAAGGTCGCTACGGCGCGCATCGCAACAGTTGGGCCAGTTGATCGCACAGTCCGGTGTGGTCGCCACATCCGATCTGCTGCGGATTGTCCGGCTCGGCAGTGAGCATGCTGAGGATCTGACCGCTGCACAGTTGCCCGCACGGGTGCGAGTGCTGACAACGGATCCGCGGCAGTTGGATGCGATCGTCAAACGGTCCACCCAGGCCATCACCGCCCGGCATTACGATCTCGCACAGGATGCGCAGGATGCGTTGCGGCGTGAACTGGTCCGCACGATTGCTGTCGGGGACAACCCTCGCACGGCGGCCCGCAACATGGTGGCCCGGTCGCAGGAGTTGTTCAACGGCGGCCGGAACCGTGCACTCACCATTGCCCGCACCGAACAGTTGGACGCATACAGGTCAGCTGGTCATGCGAACAATCAGGCCAACAGCGATGTGCTTGATTCGTGGGAATGGATCGCAGATCTGTCCCCCCGCACATGCCGATCCTGCCTTGCACAGCATGGCTCACGACATCCGGTGGATGAGCCGGGCCCGCTCGATCATCAGCAGGGCCGCTGCGCCCGTGTCCCGGTAACCAAGTCGTGGGCTGAGCTTGGCTTCCCAGAGTTGGATGAGCCTGCCTCTGATGTGCCGTCCGCTGAGGACTGGCTGAACCGTCAACCCGAAGATGTGCAGCGGAAGATCTTGACCAACCGCGGCTACGACCAGTGGAAGGCGGGCGACTATCCCCCGTCGGACTGGTCACATCGCCGGTCAACGTCTGGTTGGCGCGACTCGATGGCCCCATCGACCCCGCCCCGGTCACCTGCTGACGGCTCGTAGGCCTCAGCTTCGCACCTGGTGCACGCCCACCAGATCCCGATTCCTGGGCCGGCCCGTTCCATACGGGCAGGCTCCCACACATGGTCACACATGTGTTCGATTACACCATGCCGCACGGCACCCCATCTACCCGCACGGGAGTATCAATGTCCGCTACCGAGTCCACAGATGCCGCCCAGGGCACCGCAAACGATGCGGTTGAGGGTCAGGCCACTACCGATGCTGCCGAGCCCGCCACGGGCCAGCAGGACCCGTCGCACGACGGACCTGACTGGAAGGCTGAAGCGCGGAAGTGGGAAGACCGGTCCAAGACAAACCTTGCCGAAAAGGCCGCGATCGAGCAGAAGCTTGCCGCGATCACCCAGGCGCTCGGATTGGGCGAAACCGTCGAGGATCCGGCGAAGGCTGCCGAACAGTACAAGGCTGCCGCCACACTGGCAGAGCAGAAGCTGAACGTCTACCAAGCCACCCCGGCCGGTGTCGACGCGAACGCGCTCCTCGACTCTCAGACGTTCCTGTCCAGCCTTGACGGTGTGCAGGATCTCGCAGCCCACATCACCCAGTTTGTTGAGGCAAACCCGCGTTTCAAGACGGGAACCCCGGCAGGCGCAAGGGATGCGGCACAACGCGGACAACAGGCTACGCCTGCACTCGGATTCAACGAGTGGATCCGTAGCCAGTAATCTCCCCCGGCCATTCCGGGACACAACTAAACAACAACTCAATAGGAGGAATCCGCTATGGCCGGATTCGCAAACCGTATCGAGCGGGCCGACACTGTCATTCCTGTCGCGACCGTGAACGAGATCATCCAGGAAGTGCCGAAGCAGTCCGTCATCCTGGAGCGGGCCCGCAAGGTTCGCATGTCGACCAAGCAGCAGACCCAGCCTGTCCTGGCTTCCCTCCCGGACGCGTACTGGATCAACGCCAGTGGCGATTCGGATCTGAAGCAGACCACGAAGGCTTCGTGGGATGGCGTCACCATGACCGCCGAAGAGCTGGCTGTGCTGGTTCCGATCCCCGATGCGGTCGTGGATGACTCCAGCATCGACCTGTTCGGTGAGATCAAGCCTCTGCTGGTGGAGGCGATCGGCAAGGCTGTGGATCAGGCTGTCCTGTTCGGTGTGAACAAGCCCGCATCGTGGCCGACCGCTATCGTTCCTGCCGCGATCGCCGCTGGCAACGATGTTGCGCTGTCCGCCACCGACACCGACGTTGCCCTTGCTGCCGCACAGGTTGCCGGGCTGGTCGCTGAGGACGGCTTCGCTGTGAACGGGTTCGCCTCCGCTCCCGGCCTGAACTGGAAGCTCATCGGTTCCCGTGACGCGAACGGTGGCCTCGTGTACGCCCCGAACGTCACCGCCGGCCAGCCGTCCAGCCTGTACGGGTATCCGCTGAACGAGGTCACCAACGGTGCTTGGGACTCGACTCAGGCCGAGCTGCTTGCCGCTGACTGGTCAAAGTTTGTTGTCGGGATCCGGCAGGACATGACGTTCAAGCTGTTCGACCAGATGGTCATCAGTGACGCTGACGGTGCGGTCGTGTACAACTCCGCCCAGCAGGACGGCAAGGTGCTCCGTGTCGTGTTCCGTGTCGGTTTCCAGGTTGCGAACCCGCTGACCCGGCTGAACCCGACTGAGGCGACCCGCTACCCGGCTGGCGTCATCACCCCGGCTGCGTGATGCCTGATGGCTACCGCACAGTTTGAGGTTGTCGAGCAGGCCACGGTCAAGCCCAATCAGGCGCTTGGCCGACTGGCCCTGTTCGACGAGAACGGCGACCCGATCGTCATCGGCGGCGGCGGGGAAACCACTGTTGCTTGGGACGATGTGACCGACAAGCCTGCCGTGATCGCTGCTGGTGCGGACGCTGCGGCGGCCCGTACCGCTATCGGCGCGGGCACGTCCAGCCTGGCGCTCGGCACGACCTCCTCGACTGCGAAGGCAGGCAACTACACGCCCACTTCGACCGAGGTTGGTAACGCATTGAAGGCGAAGACCCAGATTGCCGCTCTGGTGGCCGATCTGGTGCCTGCCGAGGCAACCGAAGCCGAGTGTGCCACCAAGATCAACGAGATCATCGCCGCACTGAAGGCCTGAAACAACTGAATGATGGGGGGCGGCAATGGACCGCACAGAAGCTGAAGCACGCATGAAACTGCTGCTTGGCCCGGCCACTGTCGCCCTCCTCACGCAGGACGACATTGATTATGCGTTGGACCAGTCGTTGACGTGGGATGAGGACGGACGGGCCCCCGGCTCGATCGGCTACATCGACACATATGACCCGTACTGGGCGGCCGCTGAGGCGGCATCGTTGCTTGCAGGTAGGGCGATGGCTGCCGGTGGTGTGCTGGAGTTCACTTCGGAGAACAGCACGTTCAAACGGTCCGCGCCGGACTTCATGTCGCTGGCACGCTGGCTCAGGTCACAGTCCCCGATGTCACCCGAGTACGGAACAGGGTTGGGGTTGATCGAGGTGGATGGCCGACTGTCGTACTACCGGCCGACCAGTGACCGGCTACGTGGTGGCCGTGGCGTGATCGGGAACTGGTCATGATCATCACTGACGCCGAGATCCAAGCGTGCAGGGATCTTGCAGAGCAGGCGATGACGTGCCGCCTGTACATCACCGGCCCTTCCACTAAGGGGTTCGACCCGGCCACCGGGCAGAACACAACGATACCCGGGCCGGCCCGCTATGGGACTCTTGCAGATCCTGGTGTCGGTCTGGTTCAGGCGGCCGCGCAGCAGGAAGCTGCGGAGCAGGTCATCGGCGGCCAAGTTGTCACTCGCAGCGCGTATGCGGTCAAGGTTCCTGTGTCTGTGGGGAATGTTCTCGTTGATGACGAAGTGCATGTGGTCTCTGCGGACGATCCCACCCTGTCGGGTGTGACTCTGATTGTGGCTGAGGCGAAAGCGGCGAACGAGTTGGCGATTCAGCGGCGTCTGATCTGCACGTTGACGATGGGATGAGCCATGTCTGACTGGTCAGAGATCAAGAATCTTGCCGCCGATCTTGGGGCCGCTTCGGAGAAGACACAGGTCAGGGCCTCGCTGGTGGTGCGGAAGGTTGCGACGGACATTCAGGCTGCCGGACAGAAGAACGCACCCGTAGGTGAAACGGGCGCGCTCCGGTCATCGATCACCACATCGTTTGATGGCCCGCTGTCAGCGGAGATCGGCCCGACCGTGAACTACGGCGCGTACGTTGAGTTTGGCACCTACAAGATGTCTCCCCGTCCGTACATGGGTCCAGCGGCCGACCAGAACGAACCCTTGTTTGAGTCGGCCATGGGCAAGCTTGTTGAGGAGGTCCTGTGACCCCACAACAACTTCTCGACTGGGCCCGTGCTGTGATCCCGCTAGAAACATACGACGGCCGCCCACAGGTGACCCCTGACGGCCCGTACGCCTACCTGGCAACAGATGGTGGGGTTACGGCACGTTCGGACCTCACAAGGGCAGCCAGCGACACCATCACCCTGTATGTCGTGTGTGTCAACACCGTTCCGGCTGGTGCCCGGTGGGCCGCCCAACAAGTCCGGGCTGCACTCAACAACCAGAAGCCCGACGGGAACCATCCGCTGGCTGCCCAGCCTGCTGGCCCGGAACTGACCGACGGCACCCCCACCACGGGCGGGGAACGAACATCGATCACCCTCACATACCAACTGATCACGAGGACCCCATGAGTCACGAGATTGTTGCGTGCCGCGCAGCGGACGGCTCGATCCTGCACCGGTCACGACAGGCCGCCGAATCGTGGGGCCTCCCCATCATTGAGGGTCGTCCCGCAACCGACGGGCACGGGAAGCCACTGCCAGACAAGATCCACATCACGATCAAGCCCGCATCGCCTACATCACCGATCACCCCAGCAGAACCCACAACTGAACAAGAAGAGGACGACCAATGAGTGTCATCACCGTCTACGATCCTGCCGGGATCGCCACTGCCGCCAACTCGCGTATCGTCGTCCTGCCTGCTGTGGCCGACCTGAACGCGATCACTGTTGCCGAGTGGAATGCTGGCCTTGCGGTCGAGTGCGCCACTGAAGCGTTCGGCACACAGACCAACGTGTCCATGGTGTCCCGTAAGAAGCTGTGCGACCCTGTCGCAACGCAGCGTCCCGGCGACCGCACCTACGAAATGTCTGGCGAGCTTCGGTTAACGCTGGACGATCCGCAGGCAGCCGATGGCCTGGAGCTGATGGACAAGTTCGCTCTTGATGACACTGTCTATCTGGCGCACCGTCCCGGCCTTGCCCACACTGACGCGGCCGCAGCCGATCAGCGCTACGAGGGTTTGAAGGCGATCGTTGCCGGTGTCGATCTTGCCCCGATCTCCACTGAGGCGGGCGAAGAGTACGAGTTTGTCGTGCAGCTCGCAATCCAGGAGCGTACGCAGGTGTTCGGCACCATCGCCGCCTGACGTTTCCTGATCGTTTCCCTGTCTGGGAAACACCTTGTCTGGCCGGCCGTAGTGGGGATGCTACGGCCGGCCACCCCTTTGGCCATGAACCCTTCCGGTGTGACCGGCCTGCCCTGGTGTAGCTACGGCAGCCACGGGCCCATCCCCAACCCATCCCCAGCATCCCCACAGGAGTAGAGGCCCATGAGCATTTCCAACATTCGTGAACGCTTCCTCGCCCGTGTTGAGCAGGTCCGGGTCCGTGTCCCTCTCGACCATGACCTGGTTGAAGACTATGACGCGGCGATTGCTCACCGGGCCGCACTGGTTGCGCAGCATGAAGCGGCCGTCAAGCAGTACGAGGAGAACGGCGGCAAGAACCTCACATCCACCCCGCCAGCCGATCTGGACCTTGACGATGTGAACCGGTGGATCGAAGAGGCTGACGAGAAGATCAACCAGAACAGCCTGTTCGTCGTGTTGCAGTGGGTGCCGAAGAAGTACGCCGAAGTTGCGAAGCGGGCCATGTCCGAGGGACTGACCGCGATTGAGCATCGTGCAGCAATGGGTGAGGCGTACTACCTTCGCACCGAAGCGTTCGAAGGTGACGTGGCGGTTGACATGGACCTCACTTGGGCTGATCTGGAGGATCGTCTGTTGGAGTCGGAAACCGAACAGATTGGGCAGGCCGCGTTGGCGTTGGCGCAGGCCAGTGATGCCGCCCCTTTCGTGAAGCGTTCGAAGACCTCCAACGTGACCTGAAACCGGAACGCGGCACCCTCGAAACGATGAAGGCGTGGGGCATCCTCCCCCACCAGTGGGACGACCTGCCACGCGGTGAGCAGGCGATCCTGCTTGCCCATGAGGCGAACGAGGCCGAACTGTGCCCGTCATGCAGCCGCCCGCTGGACAACACGGTGGAGCCGTTCGCGATCGTCCGGCACGAATGCAAGGGCTGCCAGGAACGACACAAGGCTGAGTCTCGTGAGAAGCGGGACAAGCCGGGAATCTTCTACGCCGTGAGGCGCACAATTCAATAGGAGCAAGGCATGTCGGTCCGCACTGTCACAGTCAAGCTTGCGGCCGACGTGGCTGGCTTTGTGTCGTCCCTCGGTAAGGCTGAGCAGGCCACGAAGAAGACAGCCGATGCCGCCCTAGCAGCGTCGAAAGCAGAACTGGCGTACCGGAACAGTGTTGATCAGGCAACCGCGACGATCCGTGACAACGGTAAGACGCTTGATCTGACGACCGCGCAGGGCCGGGCGAACCAGAAGGTTCTGAACGACATGGCCCAGTCGGGCAGCGCCTACGTGAAGTCTCTGGAAGAGCAGGGTGCATCGGCTGAGGATCTGGCGAAAGCTCAGCAGGATGTGAAGGTCACCCTTGCGGCGACCGCCCAGGAGATGGGCAAGACTGAAGCGGAGGCGATGGATCTTGCGGACGCCATGACGGCGGCCGCGAAGGATCCTGTCAACTTTTGGGACGACAACCGGCAGGCGATCAACGATGTGTCGTTGGCTCTGACTGGTGCCGGTCTGGCGTTGGTTGCGTTTGCTGCGGCTGCGGTGAAGACGTTCGCCGACTTTGACAAGTCGATGTCTGGTGTTGCTGCTACCGGCGAGGATGCCCGGAACAACATCACAGCGCTGCGGGCTGAGGCGATCAAGCTTGGTGCCGATACGGCGTTCAGTGCCGGTGAGGCTGCGGATGGCATCACGGAGTTGTTGAAGGCTGGCGTGTCCGCACAGGACACGTTGCAGGGCGGATTGAAGGGTGCCCTTGACCTTGCGGCGGCCGGTGAGATCGCTGTCGGTGACGCAGCGGAGATCGCTGCTACCGCGCTGACGCAGTTCAAGCTCAAGGGTGCTGATGTTCCGCACGTAGCGGATCTCCTCGCTGCTGCGGCCGGCAAGGCCCAGGGTGGCGTTGAAGACATTGCGCAGGCTTTGAAGCAGGGCGGCCTGGTTGCTTCCCAGTTCGGCCTCACTATTGAGGAAACGACGGGCGGGCTGGCGGCGTTCGCATCTGCCGGTCTGCTCGGCTCTGACGCTGGCACGTCCATGAAGACGATGCTTCTTGCGTTGGCGCGGCCGTCTGACGCCGCTGCTGCTGCACTGAAGGATGCTGGCGTCAACGCCTATGACGCGCAAGGCAAGTTTGTTGGTTTGACCGCGCTCGCCGGCCAGCTTCGTGACGGCATGAAGGACATGACCGATGAGCAGCGCCAGTCCACGCTGGCCACGATCTTCGGTACGGATGCAATCCGGGCAGCTTCGATCCTGTACGACGAGGGCGCTGAGGGTATCGCCAAGTGGACGGACGAGGTCAACGAATCTGGCTATGCCGCGAAGACTGCCGCGACCTTGCAGGACAACCTGAACGGCGACATTGAGAAGCTGCGAGGCTCCCTTGACACACTGTTGATCAGTGGCGGTTCCGGGTCGGGCGGTTTGCTGCGCGGGTTCGTGCAGACAGCCGAAGCGGCGGTGGACTGGCTGAACAAGCTGGATCCGGCTGTGGTGTCTGCCGCTACCGCGTTCATCGGTATCTCGGGCGGGATCCTTCTCGCCGCGGGTGCCGGGTTGAAGATGGTCGCGTCGGTCCGTGACATGGCGTCATCGTTCCGTCAAGTCGCCAGCCCTATCGCGCAGCACCTGGCACAGATCCCGAAGATCGAGGGCGGCTGGAAGAAGGCCGCTGTTGCTGGCGGTGCTCTTGCGGTCGCGATGGCCGGCATCGCTGTCGTGAAGACGACAGGGTTCATGCAGGGCCAGACTGCCGCTGCGGAAGAGTACACGTCTGCCCTTATCGGTCTTGCGAAGGGTGGCGACGGCGCAGCGGATGCGATGAACCGTCTGCTCGATGCCGGTGTTGAGGGCGAAGCGGGAACGTCGGTCAAGGATCTGTCGACGGCGTTCAAGCAGCTCAAAGAGAACATGAACCCGGTCAACAACACGATCTCCGCGATGGGTGATGCGTTGGGCGGTCTGTCCACATCGCAGCGTCAGGTGCAACGGCAGTTTGAGGCGATGGACCAGGCCCTGTCTCAGATGGATGCGAGCCAAGCGGCTGAGGCGTTCAAGGAGATTCAGAAGTCTGCTGCGGATGCTGGGGTTTCGAACGAGCAACTGTTGGCGACGTTCCCGGAGTACAAGAAGCGTCTCCAGGAGGTCGCTAACCAGATCTCTGCGACCGATCAAAGCTTCGATGCGTCGAAGCTGACGGTTGAGGACTACGCGAAGTGGATGGGCGGCGAAGTCCCTGAGGCAGTGAAGAAGGCTGCCGCTGGAAACAAGGATGTCGCCTCCGCTGTCGAGCGGGTCTCATCGTCCAGCCGTGACGCGGCGCAGGCGCTTGAGGCATACACCCAGGCGATGGAAGAGCAGGCCGAGGCGGCTCTTGCGGCATCGAACAGTGAGATCGACTACCAGCAGTCGTTGGATGATGCACAGCAGTCGATCAAGGAATATCGGGACGAGCTGATCAAGAAGTACAAGGATCAGGGCAAGTCGGCCGAGCAGGCTAAGAAGATGGCGAAAGCCGACATCGACTCTGGCAAGGCTCTCGATATCACCACTGAGGCTGGACGGAAGAACCAGCGGGCCCTGAATGACCTGTTGGCGACGGGCAAGAAGCACATTCAGGATTTGAAGGATCAGAAGGCGACAGCCGAGACTGTTTCCAAAGCGCAGAACGATCTGGTTCGAGATTACGTGAATACGGCTGTCGCGATGGGTAAGCCTCGCGATGAGGCTGTGAAGCTTGCCCGTGAGATGAACCTGATTCCTCGCAAAGTGTCATCGGAGATTTCTGCACCTGGCTCTAAGCCTACGAAGGCTCAGATTGAAGAGATCAATCGGGGCCTTGAGGATGTGGATGAGGGTGCCCGTGCCGAGATCGTGTCTAAGTGGATCGCTGGTGGCTACAAGGAAGCCAAGAAGGCTTTGGACAGCCTGAAGCCGAAGTCGATCACGGTCAACATCACGCCACACATGAATCCGATGACAGGTAACACCAATGTCGGACGATTGGGCGGCAAGGAAATCTATTTGCCGTACGCGTCTGGTGGTGTGCTGCCCGGCTACACGCCTGGCAGGGATGTGCACCTGTTCCGGTCTGCGACCGCGGGGAATCTGGCCCTGTCCGGTGGTGAGGCGATCATGCGGCCCGAATGGGTCCGCCAGGTTGGCGGTCCGGCCGCCGTCGATGCGATGAACGCTGCCGCCCGTCGAGGTCAGGCGTTCGCTGATGGTGGCGTGTATCAGGGCCCGACCCGGTATGCGCCAGTGCAGATGACCAACCCACAGGCTGGCGTCTCAACCAGTCCGGGCATTGGTGCTGTCAACCAGTACTTCACACAAACTGACCCGAATGCCGCATTCATTGCGGCCGGGCAACGTCTCAAGGGGTATATGTAATGGCCTGGCTTCCTGTGACGTTGAACGGGCTTAAGTTCAACCCTGCCACACCTGACGGAACTGATTGGCAACTGTCAGCGTTTGACGGGTTTGGGGGGCCGGGCGCGATTCGTGCGTCCGGCCCACGGGTTCAAGCGGCTGGCTTGTGGTCTACGAAAGCGTTCAAGACTGGTAAGGCGTTCGGCCTGTCTGGGTCCTGCTATCCGGGTCAACTCGGGTCGATGTGGGAACAGATCGCGGCGCTTGAGGATGCGGTGTCGATTGATCCGGTCCCGTTGACGGTGCATTGGCCTGACGGTGACCGGACGATCACCGTGTATCGGGATGGTGACCTTCAGATCACGCCGATCAATGATCGTGACTTTGACTGGTCGTGCACGGTGATTGCGGATGATCCGACCTGGTATCGAGGCGGCCCCCCACCTGTTTTGCCGCCGCTGTATCCGCCGATCCCAGCGAGCGAAATGCATCAGCTCACAACGGGTTTGCCAGCCACGTCTGGTGGCCTGTCGTTCCCGTTCAGCTTCCCATTCGCGTTCGACGCGACATCCATATCCGGCGACATCACCTTCACTACGCCGCGAGGCGGGTTCTGGTTCTTCGTGATCATCGGGCCCGCACTCAACCCGCGCATCATCACCCTGCAACCAGACGGTGCCCAACGAACGCTCGCATGGAACCTTGACATGGGTGCCGCAGATCAACTGTTGGTGAACCCGCAGGAACACTCCTCAAAACTGGGCGGCACCGCATCCCGGCCGCCAGTCATTCGCGAATGGCCTCAACTGCTGGCCGGCCAAACGACCGTCCAGTTCCGTGCCGACTCCGGGTCTGGCGCGCTCTATCTCTTCTACGTCCCTGCCGCATAAGGAGTTTCAATGACTGTCGACAGGCCGATAGGCATCAACGATCCGAGCGGCACCTACACCTACGACGCTCGGACGTGGCGGCGCGCCCAGTCCGGTTCGTACGCGCACGACACGGATGCACTCAGCGCCCGGCCCGGTGTGCTGCACGGACTTGCGACAACTGTGTCCGGACTGAACGTCACCGTTGGTGTCGGATCTGCTGTTGTCACCCCACAGGTAGGGACGAACGGATCCTACGAAGTTGTACTGTCAGCCAGTGAAGCGAAGACGCTGGATGCACGGGACGGAACCTATTCACGTATCGACGTGATCTCGTTGCAGGTGTTGGATCCTGACGTGTCCGGCGCGGTCCGTACCGGGCAGGTTGTGGTCACGAAGGGCACACCTGACGCTGTCCCTGCCATCCCATCGCCGCCAGCCGGGACGTTGCCCCTGGCGCGGGCCACTGTGCCGCCCGGCACTGCCGCCGTTTCCCTGGTGGATTTGCGGCAGTGGACTGCACCAGTCGGTGCGACCATTCCGTGCACGTCTGGTGCCCGACCGTCGGGTGCGTGGCTTCGCCCTGGACAAACCGCGTTCGAGACCGACAGTGGCCGTTACATCGTGTGGTCAGGCACCACGTGGGTAGCTCCGTACGGTGCGATGGAACTGGGTGGCGGGGTCGATCTGAACTCGGTCACCACCCCCGGTACCTACATGCAATCCCAGTCGGCAGAGGCCCAGTCGGGCAGCAACTACCCGATCAACCCGATCTACAAGATCCCGATCGCAGGTAAGCTTGACGTGGCCGCATCTGATGGTGGTTCGTTCATCTATCAGACGTACACCGAGTATCACTCGACTCGCGGTCAGACGTGGACGCGGACCTATGACGGCACGTGGGGCGGCTGGATTTGCGCGGTCGGTGCCTTGGAGTGGACTCCCTGCACGATCAACTCGGGGTTCGCTGCCGCGGGCACAGCTCCGGCTGTACGCATGGGGTCCGGGGGCAAGATCGAGATGCGCGGCGTTCTCGCAACAACCGGGTTCTCTGGCACCACCGAGAGGACCCCACTAACCATCCCTGAGTTCTTTCGCCCCACCGGGGATTGGGTTTACACGGCCACAGTTGGGAACACTCCTGCCGGCACCACGCACACTTGCATCGTGAAGCCGGGCGGAGACTTCAACATCCGCCCGAACAGCAGTGGCCTACCGGGGGCGAACTTTCAGCTGTACCTGCCAACCTGGTCGGTGTACAACTGATGCCCGCGATTCATTGGATGGCCGTCGAACCGTCCACCGGCCTGCCCATCGAAGAACTGCCCGGCCTCCGCATGCAGTCCACCCTGCCCACCATCATGGGCAGGTCAGGCGGACAGGTCGCGGTACAACTCCCCATAAAGGACAGGCTGCCTGACCGTTGGGAGTTGGCCACAGAACCAGCCCGGACGTGTCTCGTCGCAATGTTCGACGATGATCAACAGACTGTCGCATGGGCCGGAACGGTGATCCGCCGTACCCGCGGATCCGGCCCAACGATCGATCTAGAGTTGACTGACGTTCCGGGCTGGCTGGAGCGTACAACCCGTGTCCCTGATTTGACGTTCGGCACCTACGACGGGGAAGGCAACCCGACCGGCCCTGGTGTTGACCAGACGACGATTGCGCGGGCACTGGGTCTGGACGCTGCCGCTCTGGCGTTCCATGGCCAGGTGGCACAGATCGCATCCGGCAGGTTGCGGCATCGTAAGTATGAGGCGGCCGCCGATAAGACGCGTTTGTCTGCCCTCCAAGAGCTTTCCGCTGTCATCGATGGACCGGAGTGGTTCATTGACTGGCGGTGGGACAGTACGGGTGCGCTCGTGTGCGTGCCCACTGTTGCGGACCGTGTTGGCCGGGCGGCAGTCGGGCAGCAACCCGAAACGTTCTCCAAGGTCGAATGGTCGATAGTTGAGGACTACAGCGAAGGTCGCGGTGCAACGATCGTTACGGGTGTCGCGCCGAATGAAGGCGAGACCCGTGTTGTCGTGACCCGCCAAGATGACGCGCTGCTGAACGCGGGCTATCTGCCGATCGAGTACCGCTACCAGCCGGACACCGGGTCAGTGTCAGAATCGATCATCACAGACTATGTGACTGCGAAACTAGGTGAAGTGAGGTTGGGTACTGACACGCACAGTCTGTCGATCCCGCTTCCCGACCTTGACATCATTCCTGGTCGTGATGTCACGATCGGGGACGATGTGGCAGTAGATCTGACCAACCCGGACCTTCCTGCACTCGATCACACGTTCACAGGCCGGCTGATCGGTTGGGTACTCCAGCCTGACAGTGACACCGGGCAGGCTACTGCGCTGCTTCCCGTTCTGTACAAGGAAACGTGATGAACCCTTCAGACCTCCGCATCCCTGGGAATGACGCCGATTGGCGTCGTCTTGCTGAGGAGTACCAGAAGATCAAACGTGACCTTGCAGCCGTGTCCGCGTCGGTGGGCCGGTTTGGTGCAACGTTCACCACGCACGGTCTGAACGTTGAGGGGGATGCCCACTTCAGCGGTGACACGACGATCGATGGTGACACGACGATGGGTGGCACGCTCGGCATTGACAGTGACACGACGATTGGCGGGTCACTCGACATCACCGGCACAACCCACATCAGCGGCAACGCGACCATTGACGGATCGACCACTATCGGCGGGACCCTCACGCTCGCTAACGGGATTGTGGACCCTGCCGCTCTGTCGTCCCGGTCCGAAGGTAGAACGTTTGGATCCAGTGGCACATACCCTGGATCCGCCACCTTTAGCCGCTCGATCACCTGCACAGTCCCATCATGGGCGACAGCAACGTCCTGCATCGCCATGGCAACCGTATACGGCGACGGGCTCAGCACCGGGGTGTCAATCGGTGGTCGTGTCACGATCGCCGGAAACGCAGGCCCGGACAGCTATGTCACCACCGGTGGTGTCCGCGCCACCTGCCCCATGCAGCATCGCCGCGACTGGAACCCATCGGGAACGTTTACCGTTGTCGCGTCTGGCGGAACCTCCCCCACGTCCGGGTTTGACCCTTCATCTTGGGCTGTAAACGTTGTCGTCATGTGTGTCTTCTCCACCTAGGAATCCCCCGCTATGCCTATCCCCTCTGATGCGATCGTTGTTGCCTTGATCGTGAACGTTCTCGGCCTGATCGGTGTGTTCGTGAAAGCAGCATTCGACAGCAAGACAGCACGCCGTGCCGCCGATGAACAACAGTCCAAGCTGACCGCGATCAAGCATCAGGTGCAGAACTCACACAAGACGAATCTGCGTGACGATCTGGATGAGCATGGCGAGAAGATCGACACGCTTGTTACCACTGTTGCCCTGTTGGCGAGCAAGGTTGAGACGTTGGTTGATCAGGCCTCCAGTACTCGCCGTGACATCGGCGGGATCCGTGAGGATATCCGCGACATTCGTAAGCGTGATGATGACGCTGTGATTGAACACCGTTCCCTATGGGACGCAATCCGTAACCGTTAGGAACAATGATGGCAACCCCTCTAACTCTGAAAGCCATCGAGGCCGAATGTCGAAAACTGGGCTTGACCGACATCAGGTACACTCCCGCATCCGGCAATTTCCCTGGCGCGGAGAAGGCAGACAGGCCCGGAGACTTCAATCCGCACGGAATCACAATTCACATCACGGCGGGCGGTCTCGGCTCGCGTACCGAAGAGCAGTACATTCGGGACATCATCAACGGCGACCCGTCGGTGCCCGTGAAGGCTAACGCCGTGGCGGCCCCGGATGGCACCCTGTGGCTGAACGCGCAGGGCAACGCGAATCATTGTCTGTACTATGGCGCGAAGGCGATGGATGCGGCGCTGAACGCTTCGTTCCCCCTGTCTGGCAACGCGAACTACCGCGGCTCCCTGACGAAGTGGAGCCTCTACGCCTACGGTGTGGAGATGATCGCAGCGTCCGGCGCGAAGGTCACCCCGGCACAGCGCAAGTCCGCCGTCATCTGGGCGGCAGCTATCGCCCGTCTCCACGGCTGGACTGGGCAGGAAACTCACGGCCACGGCGAAGTCGCATATGACCGCTCGTGGGACGACCCCGGCATCGACATGGGCGCGTTCCGGCGTGACGTGATGGCAATGGTGAAATCTCCCGGCGCGAACGCGGGAACGAAACCCTCTACTAAGGACTGGTTTGACATGGCTACTGAAGCCGACCTGGAGAAGATCATCAAGAAGTACGTGGGTGACGTGGTTCCCGCGCCGGACAACTACAAGAACAAGGACAGCAACCCGACTTGGTACCTGTCGAACGCAATCACGGTGATCATCAACAATCAGGACAAGGACCGGGCGACGCTGGCGAAGCAGGGTGCGCTGCTTGACGCCCTCGCCAAGAAGACGCTATCCGCGGATGAGATCGCCGCTGCCGCCGAAGCGGGAGCGAAGGCAGCCCTTGACGCCCGGATCGAATCGGCTGACATCACCCTCAATGTCAACCAGGAGGCATGACCTATGAGTGACACTACTGACCTTCCCACCCCGGCTGTCCCGGCGATCGTACGGACGGTCGCCTACTTCGTCCTGCTGTCCGCGAGCGCGCTTGTGCTGCTTGCTACGGGCCTCGCACCTATCTGGCTGGACGATGATCTCGCTACCCGTGTGGTCGCGTCTGGCGGCGTCCTGACGGCTGTGTTCGGTGTGATCGCTGGCGGCTTGGGTGTCGCGTACCGGCCGACCGCCAACTGACTCTGACACGACTCGTGCCCCGATCTTCGGATCGGGGCACGTTTTGTCATTTCACCGCCCCGTACCGGTGAGCCCTAGATGCCCCTGTACTGCAGTACAAAACAGTACACCCGAACCGTCGCACAAGTGTTCTATTCTCGACGAAACTGAACCGGCCCTGACTGGCATCACGCCTAGTCAGGGCCGGTTTCCCGTGGTCGGGGCGACAGGACTCGAACCTGCGATCTCCTGCTCCCAAAGCACCTATCGACCGTAGTCACAGGCACATCGGTACACTACAACATTTTGTCCATCCGGGCCGCAACATCATCCAAACCCTGATCCCACAGGTGCCCGTACCGGTCCAAAGTCATCGCCGCCGACGCGTGACCCAGCATACGTTGGACCGCTTTCACATCCGCCCCCGATGCGATCGCCAGCGACGCCGCTGTGTGCCGCAGGTCATGGATCCTCAGCCCTTCGGGTGCGATGGTCCGCCACACCCTTGCCCGAAAGTTGTCGATCAGGATCGGCGCGCCACGTTCTGACAGGAACACTCGTTCACCGCTGGCCGGGAGTAGTTCGAGAACCGACTTGGGGACCGGGACTTCACGAAACCGGCGCGATTTCGTGGCGGCTGCTGCGACACGGATCCGGCGACGGGTCCGGTCTACATCGTCAGGGGTAAGCTGCAACGCTTCCCCGATCCGCAGCCCGGTCGTGCCGAGTGTCAGGATCAACGGCCGGTAGTGACCGGCTTTCGTGGCAAGCGTCTGTAGCTGGCCAGCGGACAGGATGACTTGGTCCCGTAGGACTTGTTTCGGCACCTTCACTCCTAGGGCCGGGTTCGACTCGATCGCTTGCAACTCCACACCTACGTTGAGAGCGCCTGACAGGGCCTGTAGGGCTTTGTGGCGGAGTGACGCCGATGCGGGTTCAGTGGTGGGCTCTGCGCCTTTGTGGCGGCGCTGCACGGTCAGGGACGCCACCCATTCCTGTATGTCCTGCCGGGCCACATCGACAGCAGCCATGCTTCCCCATCGGACGGACACGACGAGGGCGGCATGGTTGACTGCTTCACGTCCCCGTTCGGACAGGGCAGCTTTGCCCGCTTTCCATCGGTCCAGGAGCTGATCGACGGTCGCGTTGGGTCGGCCGATGCTGTCTGACTGTCCGGCCAGCCAGTCCTCAGCGGCGGCGAGGGTTCGGAAGGCCCGGGTTTCGCCCAACCACCGTGCCCGGTACCGTGCCCCTTTTCCGTGCCGTTTCGATGGGGTGCCGTCTTTCAGCAGCCACAGGTCTTGGACTGTCACCGCCGCGCTCGCCGTTGGTCACGGATCCGCTGTAGCTGGTGGATGCGTGCGGGCTGTTCCTTCTCGGCCACCGGGTCGTTCATGAGTTGGACGAGGCGTTGGTGATAGCCGACGATGCCTAGGCCGAGTTCGGCGGACACCCTGTAGCGGTCGTTACGGGGCCACAGGGCTGTTTCCAGGATCCTCTGATCGGTCGCGTTCACGGCTTGTGTACCTCGATCCTGCCACCAATGCCCTGCCGGATGATGTCGAGTGAAGACTGATAGCTGTGATGAACGACCCAGTTCGGCCCGACCAGTGAGTACGAGATCTCGCCCGTTGTGCTAGCCCAACGCTTGTAGAACTGAAGCTGCTCATCCTGTGCTGAGAAGGTTGCGAAGATCATGACAACGTCGCCCCCTGAGCAGTGCCCCGACTCGGCTGCCAGATCCACCACATCGTCTTGTTCCCAGCCGCTACAGTCGTATCCGGTGTCGATGATGGCTTCCTTCAAATCTTCTAGTGAGTCGTAGCTGACGGCACGAGGGATGCCTGTCTGTGGCGCATTGCTGGGGACTGTTGGCCACGTCGACAAGTCCACCGGCTGTGTAGTACTGGCCGACGGGGATGGTTGCTGCGAGATCTCCGTCTCTGCGGTTGGTGCCTGGCCGGTACACCCAGCCAGCAGGACCGCGGCAGCCGCAGCCAAGGCGATCTTCTTCATACTCGCTCCTCCTCTAGGTGGCGGCGCAGGTAGTGCCGCTCAGACGGGTGCAGATGATCTAGCCGCACCCGTAGCAGGTCAATCGTCACCCAACACTCGTCGGCAACCTCGAACAGGTTTCCGGTCCACTTGAACGCATCTAGTAATGCGTCTATGTGGATGAGCCACCGGGCCGCGTGTAGGTCTGCCCGTCGTTCCTGCCAGTCCGGCAGACCATCGACGGTCGGGTCATCCCCGAGGTAGATGTGTGCCAGCTCGTGCGCGAGCGCGCACCGCCGGTCCGCCTGCCGTGGTAGACGGGCGTCCATCAGGATCGTTGACTGGTCTGGCAGCCACCACGAGTCCGCGCCGGCTAGTTGATGGTCGTCGCGGGTCCACTGCACATCGATGTGCGGTAGGTCTCGTAGTGCCCGCCAGGGTCCGTGCTGCATGCGCCCAGTGTGGGGGCATGGTCTGACAAGTTTCAGTCTTGGTCTAGCTGTTCGCGCTGCCGCCGTAGCTCCTCCGACGGACGCGATGCTGCTTTCCGCTCTTCGTGGATGTTGGGGGCCGTACGCTCCCCCTCATCCGGGACCACACTTAGCGTGGCCCCGCCGCTCATCTTCTGGCGAGTGTTGCCAACATCCCCGGTACCTCCTTCCACCATCGTCACGATCAGTGCATCTAGTGCGTCGCGTTGACGCTTCGTGAGCGAACCTGCTGCCGGAGTGGGAACGTATGGGCCAAGCTCTCCGCCCGGCCTGCCGGCCAGTTCCCGCAGGTGCCGTAGATCCAGATCGAGTGCCGCCGCCATCGCCGCCAAGCTGGCTTCCGATGGCCGTGGCCCGTGCCGTCCTGACGTGAGGCGGTCGACAGTGATCCGACTGATCTTGTGTCCCCTCCGCGCAGCGTGCTCAACGACCTGATCAATGGAAAGATCGCCCCTCGCCTCTTGCAGGTAGTTGCTGAGCTCGCTCACAGGACCAACCTTGCGGCGGGGTGCGGGTCATCCGCAACCAGGCGTGTGCAGATCATCTGCACAAACTACAGGCGTGGAACTTGGGTAGACCAGCCCTTCACCGCATGGGGCCGCCAAAACATCAAGTACCAAGACACTTGACATCGTGCAGAAGAGCCTGCACACTAGTGTCATCAGGTACCGAGATACGCGGTACCGGGCCTTCGGAGCAGGACCGGACCGAGCGGCCGTGGAGGTTCACAACTCAACAGGGATACGGCGAGATCGTGTGACGGGTGCTGCTACCCCACACCGACCCCACACCGCGACTGCCTAGGCAAAGGGCGGCGGCGACAGGGCGGCGACAGGGACACCGACCACGGCACGACTCGCAAGGTTTGATACGGGAACCGCTGACCACAGTCCTATGCAGCGGCGGACCACACGAGGGTTGAGCGCAGGGACTTGCGAGTCACCCCCGGTAACCAGCCTGGCCCCGCGTTGCGATCGGGGTGAAGTGCGTGAACGTGCACACCTGTCTATGCGCAGGTTCGTGCACCCCAAGATTCGCCATCCCCCAGCCGGTGGGTTGCCCGTTCGAGTCGGGCGATGGCACATGGACGATAAGAAGCGAATCCACTACTGCAGCCCGGCATGCCGATGCCTGCCCGGCGACTACGGATCCGACTGGATCGTGGTTCACAACTGGGAAGAAACCGATAAGTACCGAGAGGACTGCGATCACTGGCAGTCCTACGACGGACCAGAGTTCTGAGGAGGACTGATGCGTCGTCACGTGACCCTGCCCGCCCTGCCAACTGACAGGCGAGCATCTTGCAAGCTGAAGTCGTGGGATCAACTGATCTCACGCATGTACCGGTACGGCATCAAGTCCGGGT
>Ga0164243_10001483_pt1 | contig 39688 bp, 33 predicted proteins | sample OricompcompostOP_FD_108781 | JGI IMG/M metagenome (GOLD analysis project Ga0164243, IMG submission 108781) | Organic Plus compost microbial communities from Emeryville, California, USA - Original compost - Organic plus compost (OP) | ecosystem: Engineered > Solid waste > Mixed feedstock >... | reverse complement strand
GAATGACGGCGATGAAGATGCTGGTGTTGAGCAGGCTCCAGGAAACATCAGTGTTTCGCGCCAGCGCCGCCATGACCACTGAAACCGGGCGTGACCGCGCTTCGCCGGAGAGCACCAGCGAGAAGATGTACTCCGAGTAGGAAAGCATGAAGGCGAAGAGCCCCGTCGCGCCGATGGAAGGCAGCGACAGCGGCACTGCAATACGGATGAAGCTTTGCAGGCCAGTGCAGCGGTCGAGCACCGCCGCCTCGAAAAGCTCGGCCGGCAGCTTGCGGAAGAAGACTGACAGGATGAGCACGGTGAAGGGCAGCGCCTGGGCGGTGTGTACGAGGATGATGCCGTAGATGGAGCCGATAAGGCCGAGGGATTGCATGAGCATGTAGATCGGCACCACCAGCGCCGTGGTAGGCACCAGCGGCGAGAGGATGATGAACATGAAGCTCATCTTCTTGCCCGGAAAGGCATAACGGGCAAACACATAGGCTGCCGGCGCTCCGAGCAAGATGTTGAGCACCATGGCGGCAAGCGCAATGCGCGTCGAATTCCAGAGGCTCTGCGGGACCTGGCGGGCCGCGTCCGAAATCATGGAGCGATTCGCGCCTTCCAGGAGATAGGAGGCGGGCAACTCACCTGTGAAGATGTAGCGGTAGGTTTCGAAGGACAGGCCGTGGTCGAACACGGTGATGTTCGGATCGAGCAGAATGCGGTCGGGCACCACGCTGCCGTAGAGCGCCAGCAGAACAGGCCCGCCCGCGAACAGCAGGATCAGCGAGGCAATGAGAAAGGTGGAGAAGCGGTTTGCGCGCCGGGCCATCAGGGGCGCTCCTCGAAAAGATCGGATGGCAAGAGGCGCGTGATCGCGACGATCAGGGCGGCGGCCACCGCGACCATGACGAACGCGAGCGCCGAACCTGCGCCGAAATCATACATGGCGAAGCTCTCGCGCCAGATCTGGAAGGCAAGGAGCGTGGTTGCGGTGCCCGGCCCGCCGCCGGTCATGGCGTAGACGAGATCGTAGGTCGTGAAGGCGACGAGCGCGTTGTAGACGAGGAGGACGACCACCATTGCCTTGATCTCGGGGAAGATCACGTACCAGAACCGCTTCCAGGCGCTGCGGCAGTCGATGGTAGCCGCCTCCAGCGTCTCAGAATTGATCGCGGCGAGCGCTGCCATGGTGAGCACCACGGCGAAGGGAATCTGCGTCCAGACATGGGCGACCAGCACGCAAACAAAGGCCAGCGCCGGTGTGTTCAGCCACTGGATCGGCGCGCTTATGGCTCCGATCCATTGCAACAGGCCGTTGATGATGCCAAAGCTCGGATGGAACACCCAAATCCAGAGCACGGCGCTGATGGCGCCCGGCAGCACCCAAGGCAAAAGCACTACGGATCGCACCAGCGTGGAGCCGGCAAAGCGCCGCTGAAGAAAGAGTGCCACCGCCACGCCAAGGATCACCACCAGCGGCGCGGCGAAAAGCATGAACAGGGCCGAGTTCAGGAATGCCGTCTTGAAGTAGCTGGAAGAGAGCACGCGCGAATAGTTGTCGAAGCCGACGAAAGGCTCGCCCGGGAAAAGCAGCATCACCTGATGCAGGCTCGTCCAGAAAGCATAGGCAACCGGATAGGCGATGAAGGCCACCACCGGCACGAGCGCCGGCAGCAGCCACAAGACGGGATAGCGTCTGATCGACCACATGATAAGGGCGTGATGTCCCGACGAAGAGGAGAATGGCAGGCGGCGGAAACCGCCGCCTCGCCGGCAGCAGCCGCTTAACGGTTCGCGAATTGCTCGCGCAGCATGTTCCAGCGTTCGGCACCGTCGCGCATGGCCTGCTCGACCGGGATTTCACCGACCATGGCACTCGCGAGAAGAGGCCGGAAATAGGCGGACCAGACGGCCGTCCACTCGGTCCAGGTGCCGGCCTTGGCGCTCTCGATCTGACCTGCAAGCACGTCCATGTCGACCCATTTGCCCCAGGCTTCCTTCACCTCCGCATCCTGCAGCAGCGGAAGCTGTCCGAACCCAAGCCCGTTTTCCACGGCCCAGCGCTTGGCAACCGTATAGGGCTGGCCGGCCATGAAATCGATGAATTTCCAGGCGGCCTCGGCCCTTTCGGGATCCGCCGCGGTCGTGGCTGTAACCGCATAGAACTTGGCAAAACCCAGCGTGGAATGCGCCTCGCCCGGCATGCGCGCCAGCGCGAACTGGCCGGCCAACGGCTGTTCGGCCTCGTTGTTCATGGCTGCGAGAACGTAATTGTAGACGACGGTGAAGGCGTGCTTGCCGGTATTCATCGTCGTGATGATGTTGGACTCGTGATTTTCCGGCTGCACCAGCTCCTTCTCGAAGGCTTCGCGCAGCCATTCGAGGTGCTGGTAGGCGGCGTTGTCCGGCTGGTCGAAGACAGCGTTCAGCTCCTCGTCGAACAGCTCGCCGCCGCGCCCGTAGACCTGAGCCACGAAGGCGTCGAAGAAATTGGGCAGTTCCTGATTGTACTCATAGACGATCGGCCGGTCGATGCCTGCAGCCTTGAGCTTTTCGGACGCGGCCATCACGTCTTCCCAGGTCTGCGGCACCTCGATCCCGTGTTCTTCCAGGAGCTTGGCGTTGTAGATGAAGGAGATCGTGTCCGCGTAATAGGGAAGGCCGTAGATCTTGCCATCATAAGTCACGTCAGAGAGCGCGAAGCCTGCCATATCCTTGCTGAGCGTGTCGATCACGCCTTCGGGCGCGATATCCGCAAGCGGCGCCACCCAGCCCGCCGACGCCCAGGCCGGCAACCAATCCTGACCGCCATAGAGCACATCGGTCTGCGTGCCTCCCCGGAAGCGAAGCACAAGACTGTCCTGATAGTCGGGCCAGGTATAGTCGGTCACGTTGACCTTGATTCCGGGATTGGCCTCCTCAAACTTGCGGACATTGTCCTGAATGGTCTCCAGCGCGTAGTTCCAGACCACGAATTCCAGCGTGATGTTCTGCGCCGCCGCAGACTGCGCGCCGAGCGCGGCACCCGCAACCGCCGCCACTGCGGCCAACTTCCTCAATGACATCTATCCCTCCTCAACTCCCCTCGGGCCATTATCCTCGTCTGTCTTTCGTTGACAGCACACCCGAAGCCTGCACTATAGAAACCATTTCAAATCAATTACAACCATTATTACGAACTTGGACCACATTGACTTTGGCTGGTGGGGCTTCCGCGCTGAGGTCGAGGATGTGTAAGGGAGAGGTGAATGCGTTTCGAAGAACTGACCTCGCCGGAGATCGGCGCTCTGGACCGTGACAAGACCGTGCTCCTGCTCCCCATCGGATCGGTGGAACAGCACGGTCATCACATGCCGCTCGGCACTGACACGATCCTTGCCGAAAGCCTCGGCCTTGCGGCTGCGGAGCGGCTCTCGCCCCATGTCCTCGTCCTGCCGCCGCCCTGGTATGGCTACTCGCCGCATCACATGCGCTTTCCAGGCACGATCACGCTCCGGCCCGAAACGCTGCTTGCGCTGGGAACCGACATCGTCGGCAGCCTCGTCCGGCACGGCTTCCGCCGTATTGCGATCATCAACGGCCATGGCGGCAACGCCAACCTTACGGGTGTGATGGCCACCTCACTCGGCCAGGAGCATTACGGGAAGGCACGGATCGCCGGCTTTACCTATTTCCAGCTTGCCTCCGCCGAGATCACCAGCCTCCGCAAGTCGAAGAAGGGAGGCACCGGCCATGCCTGCGAGTTCGAAACGGCCATGATGCAGCATTTGCGGCCGAACCTCGTGCGGATCGACCGGGCCGTATCGATCTACCCCGAGACGGGATCGGCGTTTCTCTCCACCGATCTGGTCGAGGGAAGCCGGGTAAGCACCTATCTCGATTTCGCCGATCTTTCGCCAACCGGCACGTTCGGCGATCCCGCGCTTGCGAGCGCCGAACATGGAGAGCGCTTTTTTGCTGCCTGCACGGAAGCTCTCGTCAATTTCCTGCAGGACTTCGCGCAGTGGCCGGTGGAACAGGGGTCGGAAGCATGAAACCTCTGAGGACAGGCGTGATCGGACTCGGCTATTTTGGCACCCGTCACGCGCGAATCTATGCGCAGCATCCGGCCGCCGAACTCGTCGCCGTCTGCGATAAGAATCCGGAAGCAGCGAAGGCGATCTCAAGCTTCGCAAACGCCGAGACATACACCGACCTTGGCGTATTTCTGGCGCGCGAAGACATAGACGCGGTCAGCATCTGCCTGCCGGACCGGATGCACGAGGAAGCCGCCATCGCCGCAGCCCGCGCCGGAAAGACCATTCTTCTGGAAAAGCCGATGGCCCACGATACGGCCACCGCGCGCCGGATCGCCGCCGCCGTCGAAGAGAACGGCGTGCGGCTCATGGTGGGGCATATTCTGCGCTTCGATCCGCGTTATGTGCACGTCTTCGAGGCCGCAGCGCCAGAACGGCTTGGCGAGCCCATCCATCTACGGGCAAAGCGCAATGGAATCCGCGCGACGGCCCGGCGCCTGGGGCCGGCCAGTTCCATACTGTTTTATATGGGCGTGCACGATGTGGACGCGATGCAGTGGATCGCCCGGTCGAAAATCTCCCGCGTCTATGCCCAAAAACGGGAGGTGTTGGGCACGGGCAACGAGGACGCGCTCTATGCAATCGTCAACTTCGAGAATGGTGCGATCGGCAGCATCGACTATAGCTGGGCATGGCCGGATGGGCTGATGAACGGCTATCGCGCCGCCCTTGAAATCGTCGGCACCAAGGCGGCCGCATATCTCGACTGCACTGACCAGGGCTTCTATGCGATCCGCGATGACGGCACGACCGGCGGCGACACCCACCTCTGGCCCGAGATCAATGGCCGCATCGTCGGAGATCTTGCCGACGAACTCGCCCACTTCATCAACGCCACGCTTGGCGGCACCCCCTATCTCCAGCCCTGGCAGGAAGCCTTCGACGCGATCCCGGTTCTCGACGCGCTGGCGCTCTCCGCCCGGACCGGGCAACCGGTGGAGGTGAAGCGCTGAGCGATGCGGATTGCAGCGGAATGGTTGACTTCCCGACCAATACAGGGTTTTTCAACCGCATCCGCATGCTCGCGCCGGCCGAACAATGAACAGCACCGCCCGTCCCTTCGAGCTCAATGTCGTGACCTCCAACGAGAAGGCCACGCCTTCGCTCGTCTATCGCGCACTCCTGAGGTCAATCCGGCAAGGCATCATGGTGCCCGGCTCCAAGCTGCCCAACGAACGTGAGCTTGCAAGCCAACTCAAAACCAGCCGCACGGCGGTGCGCAGCGCGCTTTCCATCATGGAGCGCGAAGGGCTTGTCAGGCGGCGCGTCGGCGCGGGCACTTTCCTTACCGAAGACGCACACCAGGTCTTCGAGCGGATGGACCAGACCAACGTGGACAACCACGACAGCGTGCCCTCCTTTGTGGAGATCGTGGAAGGCCGGCTCCTCTTCGAGCCGGCCATGATGCATCTGGTGGTCAGCCGCGCCGACGACGAGGACATCGCCGCGATGCGGCAGATCCTGCAGAACATTCTTGCCGCCCCTACTTGGCGCGATTTCAAGGAAAGCATCTACGCCCTGCATGAGCAGATGTTCGCGGCCACGAAGAACCGTTTCATGATGCAGATCATGGAAAGCATTCTCGCCGACCGCCGTGCCGTAGCCTTCGACGGCCGTGAGACCGAGAAGCCCGCTCCGCAACCCGTACGCACGCAAACGCACAAGGACCTTTCAGCAATTGTGGAAGCGATCGCCGCGCGTGACGGAAAGCTGGCGGAAAGCCTGCTCTCCGATCACCTTATGCGCACGCTGGCCACGATCAACATCTGGCAGTAGCGGCCTTGCTGTTGGCAAGCTTTTTTAACCGGAACGGGGGTATCTCTGCTTGAGGGTGGCGTCTCGCGCTCGCCCCCGAGAGGAGAATCGGATTCCCGGTCCAGATGATGCAAGGTGACGAGCCGCAGACGAGTTCGGCGTTTCCAGAGAGCCCGAGCGGGGTGGTCATTCTGGGGGGAGCGCACGGAACGCTGGCGCTGGCGCGCAGTCTGGGACGTCAGAACATCCCGGTCTGGTTGATCAGCAACGACAATCCACTGCCCGGCTGGTCTCGATACGTTCAACGGACATTGAGCTGGAGGGGACCGGGCAGCGCGGATGCGGCTGCCTTCCTGCTGAAAGCAGCGAACGCGCATCATCTGGAAGGTTTTCTCCTTGTTCCCGCAGGCGACGCAGAAGTTCGCTTCGTCTCCGAAACGCGGGAAGTGCTTTCGGCTTCCTTCCGGATTCGCTTGCCCGGCTGGAACGACCTGAAATGGGTATGCGAGAAGCCTCTTCTTTATCGCCGGGCCGCCGAACTGGGCCTCGACATTCCGGTCACGCACAGCTTCGCAAGCTTTGACGAGGCTGCTCGCGCCACCCTGCGCTACCCCATCGTCCTCAAGCCCAATATGGGCGGAGGACACGATCCGTTCTCGCGCGCCAAGGTGGTCCGCGCCGACGATCGGGCCTCCTTCCTCGCGGCCTACAAGGAAGCTGCCGAGCAGATCAGCCCAGGAAACGTCGTGGTTCAGGAACTCATTCCCGGCGGCGGGGAGAGCCAGTTCTCCTATGCCGCGCTGTGGAGCGACGGTCGGCCCGTCGCCGAGTTCACCGCCCGCCGCACGCGGCAATATCCGGTCGAGTTCGGCTATACCAGTACCTATGTCGAGGTGGTTGAAGCACCAGCGGCTATGGAGGCTGCGCGGCGCATCCTGGATTCCATACGGTATAGCGGGTTGGTGGAGATAGAATTCAAACACGACAGGCGTGACGGCAAGCTGCGGCTGCTCGACGTCAACCCCCGGCCCTGGTCCTGGTTTGGTCTCGCATCTGCTGCCGGGACGGATTTCGGTGCCATGCTCTGGGCGGTCGCCCGCGGCGAAAATGTCGAACCCTTATCAGCCAGGTTGAATGTTTCCTGGATGTACCTTGTGCGTGATCTCGCGGCGGCAGGAAAACTGATCGCAACGGGGCACCTGCACATGGGGGAATATCTCCATTCGTTCACAAACGTGCGCGCCTGGGCCACGTTTTCGGTCTTCGATGTCGTGCCCGCCTTGATCGACATCCCCCTTACCGCCTGGCGCGTGCTAACCCGGCGCCTTTTCAAGATCTACTGAGCGGGACAAGCGCATGTCGCTCAAACGATTGGCCAAATACGCACTGATCGGGGCGGGCCTCGAAGTTTCCGCCCTGCCAGGCGTGCGAAGACTCTATCCCTCCGCGGCAGGTCGGGGGGTGATTTTCACTCTCCACCATGTGCGACCACAAAACGCTGCCCGCTACGCACCGAATGCCCATCTCTCAGTAACACCGCAATTCTTGGAAAAAGCGATCGAGACTTCGCTCGAATGCGGGCTGACGCCGGTCGCCTTTGAAGACCTGCCTCGTCTTCTTTCCGACCCAAGTGACAAGAGGCGCTTCGTGTGCTTCACGCTCGACGACGGCTACCGGAACAATGCGGAGCACGCTGCGCCCATCTTCCGCAAGTATGGTGTCCCCTACACGATCTTCATCACCGCCGGCTTTGTCGAGCGATCCCGCTCAATATGGTGGGAGACCGCCGAGGCATTGACGCGCAACGCGGGGCGCCTCGAGTTCGATTTCGGCCATGGCATGGAGACCGTGGCTCTCGACACCGTCGCGCAAAAAGAGTCGGCTTTCAGCCGCTTCACCACACTTGTCCAGACCATTGAGGAAGACGAAGCCGTCCACCGGCTCGACAATTTGGCGAAAACACACGGAATAGACCCGCTTGCCATCGTTGCCGAATTGACGATGAATGCGGAGGAGCTGCGCCGGCTCTCTGAAGATCCCCTTGCGCATTTCGGGGCCCATACGATGACGCATGTCAATCTGCGCCGGGTTGACGGGGTACGATTGCGTCATGAGCTCGTCGCTTCGGCAGAGGCGGTGGAAAGGTATGTCGGCAGAAGGCCATCAACGTTTTCCTATCCTTACGGCTATGCTTCGGCCGTCGGCGACCGTGAATGCGATGCCGTCCGCAGGGCGGGTTTCTCAGTCGCGGTGACAACGCAGCCCGGCATGCTCGATCCCTCAAACCTCCAGAGGCCAACCGCCTTCAACCGCGTCTCGTTGAACGGCCGGTTTCAGAAGAAACGTTATGTCAAAGGGCTGATTTCAGGCCTGGCGTTCAAGTTCCTGAGGTGACGGCCACCGCGATCGCGTGACGCGTCGAGGAAGAGCCGCGTTGCCGGGGTCTTCAACTCGGTAGAGAGCCTCCTGCACCGCCAAGTCGGCCATCTCCCGTGGCGGGAATGTCATGGAAGCCGCACACACCAATCTGTCGACAGAAAATACTTTCTTTTGACGAGTGCCTTTCTAATTGCTCTATTTTCCAAGGCATTTGTCAACAACTGTGTTGAGGAAGCCGATTTACCGAAGCGGACATTGTTTGCTGGTCCGCGATGCTCAAGGGAGGATATCCGTGATGAATTTGAAGAAGGCGCTTCTGTCGCTCGCCATGTTCGCCGCGCTGGCAACAGGCAGCGCCCACGCCCAGGTGAACGTGATGTTGCCAGCCAATCCCGGCGGCGGCTGGGATTCCACCGGACGGCAGGCGTTCCAGGCGCTGAACGAGGCTGGCATCTACACTGGCGGCGTGAACTTCACCAACAAAGGCGGCGCAGGCGGCACGATCGGGCTTGCCGAGTTCCAGGGGGCGCAGTCCGGCAAGCCGGATGCGCTTGCGGTCTTCGGCGCGATCACCGTGGGCTCGATCATCCTGAACAAGTCCCCGATCAACCTGCAGGATTTCCGGCCGGTGGCGCGGTTGACCGCAGAATATCTGGTGATCGCGGTGGATGCCAATTCGCCCCACCAAACACTCGAGGATCTCGTGAAGGCCTTGAAGTCCGACCCGGGCGGCACACCGGTGGGCGGCGGTTCGGCCGGCGGCGTTGACCATATCGCGCTTGCACTGCTTGCCCAGGCTGCCGACATCCCGGTGGGAGATCTCAACTACATCCCGCAGGCAAGCGGCGCCGAGACAGTGACGGGCATCGTCAACGGCACGCTGGCCGCCGGCATCTCCGGAATCTCCGAATTTCAGCAATTCGCTGAGCAGAGACGCATTCGCATTCTCGGCATCACCTCCGCCGAGCGCAAGGAAGGGCTCGACGTGCCGACCTTCAAGGAGGCCGGATATGACATCGAGCTCGCAAACTGGCGCGGCATCCTCGGCGCGCCTGGCATGCCCGACGACAATTATCAGACCTGGATCGACCGTTTCACTCAATTGAATGAAAGCGAAGCGTGGAAGAAGGTTCTGGAGACGCAGGGCTGGGACGAGTTCTTCCTGGCGGGCGAGGAATTCGGCGCTTACATCGCGGAGGAGAATGAGCGGATCAGCGCGATCCTCAAGGAGGCGGGCCTTGCCGAATGATAGGCCCGCAGCAGAAGCGGGAGGCGGCGGCGAAGCCGCCTCCCGTCCCTGGTGGCTGGGTGGCCTCGTCATTCTGTTGGGTTGCGTGTGTCTTTACGGCGCGTTCAGCCTGCCCCAGGCCGCGCGCTATGCCGGGATCGGTCCTGGCCTCTTCGTCACCGTCGTTGGCGGTGGCCTCGTGCTGCTCGGTGCCGCGTTGCTCGTTCAGATCGCACAGGGCGAAGTCTTCAAGCCCCAGGATACGGAAGATGCTCTGGGGGAGGAAAAGGCACACTGGCCCGCTTTCTTCACAGCGCTCGTCGCAGCCGCCCTGCCCGCCTTGACCGTAAAAACGCTCGGTATGCCGATCACCGCGATGCTGTCCTTTGCCTTGGTCGCGCATGCATTCGGCTCGCGACGGACCGTACTCAACATTGTCATCGGCGCCATTCTTGGAGCGCTGAGCTGGCTCCTTTTTACGCGGCTTGGCCTGCAACTCGGCGGATTCCTGCCGTTCGCGGGGATTTAGATGGATACTTTTTCGCTTCTTCTCCATGGTTTTGGCGTCGCGCTTCAACCGATCAACCTGTTCTGGGCGCTCGTCGGCTCGGTGCTGGGCACGGCCATCGGCGTCCTTCCGGGCATTGGCCCCGCGCTCACCATTGCACTCCTGCTTCCCGTCACGATCAGCATCGCGCCCACCTCCGCCTTCATCATGTTTGCGGGCGTTCTCTACGGCGCGATGTATGGCGGCTCCACCACGTCGATCCTGATCAACACGCCGGGCGAGGCAGGTTCCATGATGACCGCGCTCGAGGGCAATCGGATGGCCCGGAGCGGCCGGGGTGCTGCCGCCCTTGCCACCGCTGCCATCGGCTCCTTCGTCGCGGGCACTTTCGCCACCATTGTCCTTACCTTCGCTGCCCCGGCCATAGCCGAGATCGCCTTCTATTTCCGCCCGGCTGATTATTTCGCGCTGACGGTGCTTGCCTTCACCTCGGTCGCGGTGGTGATGGGAACGTCACGCGTGCGCGGCTTCATCTCCCTGTTCCTTGGACTGGCGCTTGGACTGATCGGCATCGATCAGATGACCGGCCAGGCACGTCTCACCTTCGGCGTACCGGCCCTGTTCGACGGCATGGAGATCACGGTGGTGCTCGTCTCGCTCTTTGCCATCGGCGAGATTCTCTATGTGGCCAGCCGCTACCAAAAGAGGCAATCGGATATCATGCCCCTCAAGGGGCAGGTCTGGATGTCTCGGGAGGACTGGAGGCGTTCGTGGAAGCCGTGGCTGAGGGGTACTGCACTCGGCTTTCCCATCGGTGCCCTGCCCGGCGGCGGCTCCGAGATCCCCACCATGCTATCCTACACGCTGGAGCGGAAGCTTTCGAAGCATCCGGAAGAGTTCGGGCATGGAGCGATCGAAGGTGTGGCCGGGCCCGAGGCAGCAAACAACGCAGCCGCCGCAGGCATCCTGATTCCGCTGCTCACCCTGGGACTGCCCACCTCCGCGACAGCGGCGGTGCTCCTGGCCGCCTTCCAGAATTACGGGCTTCAGCCGGGCCCGTTCCTCTTCACCTCCAACCCGGAGCTGGTCTGGGGCCTCATTGCCTCGCTTTATGTGGGTAACGCAATGCTCCTGGTTCTTAACCTGCCACTCGTAGGCATCTGGGTGCGGCTTCTCTCCATTCCAGCGCCGCAGCTTTACGCCGGCATCCTCGTCTTCGCCACGATCGGCATCTGGGGCGTGGCCAATTCGATTGTCGATCTCGTTGCTATGGTGGTGATCGGCCTCGCCGGCTACATCATGCGGGTCTACGACTTCCCCATTGCCCCTGTGCTGATCGGCCTGATCCTGGGGCCGATGGCGGAGCAGCAGCTGCGCACGGCGCTCGCTGCAGGCCAGGGCAACCCGGTGGTGCTGGTCTCGACCCCGCTCTCGGTGATCTTCCTGGTCATCGCCGCCCTCTTCCTGCTTGCGCCAATCTTGCTTCGGCGTCTGCGGGCCAATGCCTGAACAAGAACAAGGGTAATCGTCCGATCAATGAAAACATACACCGTAAAGGTCCACCCCTCGGCAGCGCGGCTCCCGCGCGAAGAACAGCTTGCCTGGAAGATCGCCAGCTTCGCCGCTCACTGCGGCCCGCTCGACGATGATGTGGTCGAGATGATCGCCTGCCGCATCGTTGACAATGCCGCAGTGGCGCTCGCCGCAATCAATCGCAAGCCCGTGGCGGCCGCCCGTGCCATGGCGCTCGCCCACCCGCGCAAACGCGGCGCCACACTTTTCGGCCTCTCCCCCGAGATCCGCGTCGACACCGAATGGGCCGCCTGGGCGAATGCCACGGCGGTGCGCGAGCTCGACTTCCACGACACGTTCCTTGCGGCCGACTATTCGCACCCGGGCGATTCCATTTCGCCGCTCGTCGCGGTGGCACAGCAGATGCGACTGGAAGGAGCAGCGCTCGCACGTGGGATTGCCGTTGCCTATGAGATCCATGTGGCGCTGGTGAAGGCAATCTCCCTGCACAAATACAAGAAGGATCACGTGGCGCATCTCGCCCCTGCCACGACGGCGGGCATCGGCGCGATGCTCGGCCTGCCCGCGGAAGTTATCTTCCAGGCGATCAACCAGGCGGTGCATCTTGCCTTCTCGACGCGCCAGTCGCGCAAAGGTGAGATCAGTTCGTGGAAGGCCTACGTGCCCGGCTTTTCCGGCAAGCTGGCCATCGAGTGCATCGACCGGGCGATGCGTGGCGAGGCTGCCCCTTCCCCCATCTACGAAGGCGAGGATTCCGTGATCGCCTGGATGCTGGGCGGCCCGGAAACGAGCTACCAGGTTTCCCTTCCAACCGAAGGAGAAAGCCCGCGCGCCATCATGGAGACCTACACCAAGGCGCATTCGGCCGAATACCAGGCGCAGGCCCTGATCGATCTGGCCATCGAGCTTTCCGGACAAATTGATGATCTCTCTGAAGTCCGCGACATACTGCTCGAGACGAGCCACCACACGCACTACGTGATCGGCACTGGAGCCAACGATCCGCAGAAGATGGATCCTGAGGCAAGCCGCGAAACGCTTGATCATTCCATCATGTACATCCTTGCGGTGGCGCTTGAGGATCGCAAGTGGCACCATGTCGACTCCTACACCCGTGAACGTGCGCACAGGCCGTCCACGGTGGAACTCTGGCACAAGATCAGGACGGTCGAAGACCAGGTCTGGACGGAGCGCTACCACGATCCCGATCCGGCAAAACGCGCCTTCGGCGGTCGTTTGATCATCACGATGAAGGATGGCCGCGTGGTTTCCGGCGAGCGTTCGGTGGCCGATGCGCATCCCAATGGCGCTCACCCCTGGAGATGGCCGGACTATGTGGGGAAATTCGACGGACTGACCCGCAAGGCCCTGAATCCCGTCCAGCGCGACGCTTTCCTTTCGGCCGCGCAGAACCTTATTCGGCTCGACGCTGGCGCTGTCGATGCACTCGTGCCAGCGCTTCCCGCCGGGACCGTAACGCCATCGCAACCGACAGGCGAAGGCATCTTCGATCACGGCCTGGAGTAAAGCCATGCTCAATCACGAGATCAACAGGACGTTCCGGGCACGGCTGAACCAGGGCGGCCCCCTCCTTATGCCTGGCGCGGCCAATGCGCTTGCAGCCAGGATCATCGCGGATCTCGGCTTCGAGGCCATTTACCTCTCCGGCGCAGGCCTTACCAATACCTATCTGGGAATGCCAGACCTGGGATTCATCAGCCTGCCGGAACTTGCCCAGCACACGGCCACGATCCGCGACGCGACGGATTTGCCCATCGTGGTGGATGCCGATACCGGCTTCGGCAATGCGTTGAACATACGCCATACGATCCGCACGCTGGAGCGCGCCGGCGCCAGCGCCGTGCAGATCGAGGACCAGGTCAACCCCAAGCGTTGCGGCCACTTTTCCGGCAAGGATGTGGTCGATCTCGATGAAGCACGCAGCCGCATCAAAGCCGCGGTCGATGCGCGCCAGGACGAGAACCTTCTCATCGTCGCCCGCACCGATGCGCGGGCGACGCTCGGGTTCGATGCAGCCATCGAGCGGGCGCAGGCCTTCATCGAGGACGGCGCCGATATCACCTTCGTGGAGGCGCCGGAAAGCCTCGAGGAGATCCGGCACATTCCCGCCCGGCTCGCAGGCACGCCGCAATTGGTCAACCTGGTTGTCGGCGGCCGCACCCCAATTCTCGATTTCAACGAATTGGAGAAGATGGGCTTCGCGCTTATTCTCTATGCGAATGTCGCACTCCAGGGCGCCGTTTACGGCATGCAGGCGGCGCTCGGCAAGCTCAAGGCCGAGGGCAGGCTCGATGAATCCGGCCCGGTGGCTGGCTTCAAAGAGCGCCAGCGCCTGGTGAACAAGCCGTTCTTCGACGAACTAGAGCAGCGCTACGCCACCGGCAGGAACCAACCGTGAGCGAGATGAGGACGACCGAATCGGAGAGCGAGGAGGATTTCCGTTCACTCTCCGATTCGCTCTTCGAGCAGCTCAGCGAAGCCATTGTCCGGGGGGAATTTTCCGCGGGCGTTTAGCTCAGCGAGCCGCGCCTCGCGGCGCGCTATGGCGTGAGCCGCGGGCCTTTGCGCGAAGCGATCCGAAGGCTCGAGGAGCGCAAGCTCGTCACCCGCACCCCGCGCCAGGGCGTCCGCGTCATCGTGCCCTCTCGCAAACGCGCAATCGAGCTTTTCGAAATACGCGAGGTGCTGGAGGGCCTTGCCGCGCGCGAGGCAGCGCGCCATGTCACTGCCGCAGAGGTCGAAGAGCTGCAATCGATGCTGAAGCGGCACCGGAAGGCGCTCGCCGGGCCCGATGCCATCGTATATTGGCAGGCAACGGCCAATTCCGATTTCCATTTCCGGATCGCCAAGATCGCACGCAACCATCAGCTTTTCGACCTGCTCTCCGGCGAATATTACACGCTCTTCCGGCTCTACCGCATGCAGCACCGCCTCGTACCCGGCCGCGCCAGGCGCGCATTGCTCGAACATGAACGCATCGTCGACGCCATCGCGGACCACGACTGCGAGTTGGCTGAATTGCTCATGCGCCGGCATATTGCGGCTGCCCGGAAGTCGCTCGAGGCGAGCATCAGGGATGCCGCACATTAGGTGTAGGCAAGAGCTAACCCGGAAGCGCCGGATCTTTTTTCGATATTTGCCCGGAAGGCGGCTCCGTGACCGGTGTACAGGCCGCTATGGTCGCTCTACCATTATGAGTCCATTCCCATCCGGCAAGGTCAAGATTTGACACCAAGATCTTCCCTCACCAACCCGTTCAAGAGCATAGATTTTCGACTTCTGTGGACAGCGGCGCTGGTGTCCAATCTCGGAGGACTTATCCAGGCCGTCGGTGCCGGCTGGATGATGGCCACCATCTCCGCTTCGGACGACATGGTGGCCCTTGTCCAAGCGGCGAACACACTGCCGGTGATGATCTTTTCGCTTGCTGCCGGCGCGCTTGCCGACAACCTCGACCGGCGGCGCGTCATGCTGTCGGCTCAAGGCCTCATGATGGTGGTCTCGGTAGCCCTGGTCGCCGTCGCGGCCACTGGGCATATGACGCCATGGCTGCTGCTGGCCTTCACCTTCCTGATCGGCTGCGGCACTGCGCTCCACAATCCCTCCTGGCAGGCCTCGATGGGAGATGTCGTCCCGCGGGAAGACATCCCGGCGGCCGTCACGCTGAACAGCATGGCCTTCAACCTGATGCGCAGCGTTGGGCCCGCGATCGGCGGCTTTGTGGTTGCGATCGCAGGCGCGGCGGTGGCCTTCGCCTTCAACGCCATAAGCTATATCCCCCTCATTCTTGCGCTCCTTCGCTGGAAGTACCGGCGCGTCCCGACCAACCTTCCGCGCGAAGCCTTTGGCCACGCGATATCCGCCGGCCTGCGCTACGTCTTCATGTCGCCGAATCTCATCAAGGTCATCTCGCGCGGCTTCATCTTTGGTTTCGGCGCCGTCGCGATCCTCGCCCTGCTGCCGCTGGTTGCGCGTGACCTGATTCGGGGCGGGGCGGCAACCTATGGCCTGCTGCTCGGCAGCTTCGGCGTCGGAGCGATCGGCGGCGCGCTGATAAACACGCGCGTGCGGGAAATCTTCAGCAACGAGACGATTGCCCGCGGCGCTTTCCTCGGCTTTGCGCTCAGCGCAGCGCTGCTCTCCATAAGCACGACGACGTGGCTGAGCTGTCTATGGCTTCTTCCCGCAGGCGCCTGCTGGGTACTGGCGCTCTCGATGCTCAACGTCTCGGTGCAGCTTTCCACGCCGCGTTGGGTGGTGGGACGGGCGCTCTCGATCTACCAGACGGCCACATTCGGCGGCATGGCGCTCGGAAGCTGGCTCTGGGGTGTCGTCGCGGAGACGGATGGACCGACAGACGCCCTGATCGCCTCAGGCGTGGCGCTCGCGCTTGGCGCGGCGATCGGCCTTCGCTTCGCCCTGCCCGAATTCTCCACGATCAATCTCGACCCGGTCGGAGAGTTCAAGGAGCCCGCACTTAGGCTGGATCTGAAACCGCGCAGCGGGCCGATCATGGTCATGGTGGACTATGAAATCGCCCAGGAAGACGTACCTCAGTTCCTGTCCGCGATGACAGAACGCCGCCGCATCCGCATACGGGACGGGGCGCGGCAATGGGCACTCCTGCGTGATCTCGAGAACCCGAACGTCTGGACCGAGAGCTATCATGTGCCCACCTGGGTGGAGTACATCCGCCACAATATGCGGCGCACAAAGGCGGATGCGGAAATCTCCGAGAAGCTGCGGAATCTGCATCGCGGGAAGGCACCGCCGCGGGTGCACCGGATGATCGAACGGCAGACCGTGCCCGTGCACGACGACATACCGATCAAGGACAATCCGGAAGTCCCGTAGGCACGGTCCCGGCTGTCCGGCAGCCGACAGTGCCTTCTAAGCCGAAAGGTTCTATCCAGTTGTGTGACGTCGTTCGACCATGGCTGGCCTGCCGTGGATCGAAAGCTTCGCCGCCCGCTTCTCCCGCTCCGCCACGACTTTTCCTTTTGCAATCACGCAAAGCCTTTCGGCGCGAAGGCGGATCGCTTCGACCGGGTTGCCGGCGTCAAGCACCACGAGACTCGCCTTCTTGCCAACCTCCAGTCCGTAATCGGCAAGGCCCAGGATGGCGGCATTCTCCGTGGTCACCATGTCGAAGCAGCGGCGCATATCGGCCGGGCTCGTCATCTGAGCCACATGCAGACCCATGAAGGCCACGTCCAGCATGTCGGCGGTACCCAGCGAATACCAGGGGTCGAGCACGCAGTCCTGGCCGAAACCGACGCGTATGCCGGCTTTGAGCATCTCCGGGACGCGCGTCAGCCCACGGCGCTTGGGATAGGTATCGTGACGGCCCTGCAGCACGATGTTGATAAGCGGGTTCGAAATGGCCGATACCTGCGCTTCCGCGATCAAAGGCAAGAGCTTGGAGACGTAGTAATTATCCATGGAGTGCATGGACGTGAGATGGGAGCCCGCCACCCTGCCCTGCAGGCCGAGCCGCTGCGTTTCGTAGGCAAGCTGCTCGATGTGGCGGGACATCGGGTCGTCCGTCTCGTCGCAATGCATGTCGACCATGAGCCCGCGCTCGGCGGCAATCTCGCAGAGTTCGGTCACGGAGCGGCGGCCATCCTCCATCGTGCGCTCGAAATGCGGGATGCCGCCGACCACATCCACGCCCATATCGAGGGCGCGGATGGTGTTTTCCTTCGCCGTTGGGTCCCGGTAAAAGCCGTCCTGCGGGAAGGCGACGAGTTGAAGATCAATATAGGTCGCCACCTCCCGCTTGACTTCAAGCAATGCTTCGACGGCGAGCAGACGATCGTCGCAAGTGTCTACATGGGTGCGGATTGCGAGCAGCCCCATGGAGACTGCCCAATCGCAATAGGCAAGTGCCCGCTCCTTCACGGCTTCGTGCGTAAGCTGAGGCTTCAGCTCTCCCCAGAGCGCGATGCCTTCAAGGAGCGTTCCCGAAGCGTTGATGCGCGGAATGCCGTAGGAAAGCGTCGCATCCATATGGAAATGGGGATCGACGAAAGGCGGAGAAACGAGATTGCCGCTCGCATCGACCATGCGGCCGGCTTCGGCCTGGATGTCGGGCTCGATCGCCCGGATCGTTCCACCCACAATGCCGATATCGGCCTTTGTTCCATCGGGCAGTGTTCCGCCCTTTACGATCAGGTCGAAGCTCATCTTTCGCCTTTCTGATAGGGGATCATCAGCGCCTTGGGATAGGTGGCGCGCCGCGCTACCAGCACGAGCGCCAGAATCGAAAGCACATAGGGCAGCATGAGGAAGATCTGGTACGGCACCACGCTGCCCGTAAGTTGCTGCAGCCGTACCTGATAGGCATCGAAGGCAGCGAAGAGGATGGCACCGACAAGCGCCTTGCCCGGACGCCACGATCCGAACACGACGAGCGCAATGCAGATCCACCCGCGGCCGTTGATCATTTCGAAGAAGAACGAATTGAAGGCTGACATGGTGAGGAACGCCCCACCGACCGCCATCAGCGCGCTTCCCACCATGACTGCGCCGATGCGGATACCGGCCACGCTGATGCCCTGCGCCTCCACTGCCGCCGGGTTCTCACCCACGGCTCTCACGGCGAGCCCCATCGGCGTGCGGTATAGCACCCAAGCTGTGAGCACCACGGTAAGATAGGCCAGATAGGTGAGCGGCGTCTGGTTGAAGAGTGCCGGTCCGAGGAGCGGGATTTCCGAGAGGCCGGGTATCGGGAGCGGCTGAAACGGCTCGATCTTCGGTGGTGAGGTCACCTCCGGCAGAACGATGCGATAGGTGAAGTAGGTGATGCTTGTCGCCAGCAGCGTAATTCCAATCCCCACCACGTGCTGTGAAAGACCGAGCGGCACGGTAAGCGTTGCATGAAGCAGGCCGAAGATCCCTCCCACAGCCGCGGCGACCGCCACGCCCGTCCAGAGGTCCCCGCCCGCATAGACGGTGAGCCAACCCGCGAAGGCACCGGCCGTCATGATGCCTTCGATACCAAGATTGAGAACACCTGCCCGCTCGCAGATGAGTTCCCCCATCGTGGCAAAGATGAGCGGCGAGGCGATCCGGATCGCGGCGACCCAGAAAGAGGCGGTCAGCAGGATGTCGAAGGCTTCCATCACCTCCACCTCACCTTGAACCGCATCAACATGATTGCCACCACCATGGTGAGCAGCGCGGTCGCCACCATCACTTCGGCGATGTAGCTCGGTACGCCCGCCGTGCGGCCCATGGCATCGGCGCCCACGAAGATCGCGGCCACGAACACGGCGGATGCCACGACGCCGAGCGGATTGAGCATGGCGAGCATCGCGACCACAATGCCCGTGTAGCCAAAGCCGGGGGACAGATCGAGCGTGAGATTGCCCTTGAGGCCTGCGACTTCTGAGAAGCCTGCGAGCGCCGCGAGCCCGCCCGAAAGGAGCGCCGTCTTCATCAGCACCGGATTGACCGGAATGCCGGCAAAACGCGCCGCCTCGGCATTGTGGCCGACGGCGCGCATCTCGTAGCCGAGCGTCGTCTTCTTCATGACGATCCAGACGATGACCGCGGAAATTATCGCAATCAGGAAACCCAGATGCAGCCGCTTGCCCTGGATAAGTCGCGGCAACTGCGCGTCAGCGATCACCCGCTGCGATTGCGGCCAGCCGAGTCCCATCGGATCCTTCAGCACACCTTCGAGCAACATGGAGACGAAGAGCAGCATGATGAAATTGAGGAGCAGCGTCGTCACCACTTCATCCACCCCGAAGCGGGTTTTGAGCAGAGCGGGACCGAGGAGGAGGGCCGCGCCGGCGGCCATGGCGGCGACCATGATGAGCGGGATCAGGATCGGCGACGGCAGCGGCAGGGCACCTGTGCCGAGCACCACCGTGACGACCGCTCCGGCGTAGAGCTGCGCCTCCGCACCGATGTTCCAGAGCTTTGCGCGGAATGCGACGGCTACCGCGAGGCCGGTGAAGATCAGCGGCGTGGCACGCGTGAGCGTTTCCACCAGCGCGAACTGGGAGCCCGCCGCGCCCTTGGCGACAAGCGCGAATACCGAGAAGGGCGACGCGCCCGCGGCGAGCACCAGGAGCGAACTCAAAAGCAGCGTGGCAAGCACAGCACCCGCCGGGTAGACGAGCGTTGCAGCAAGCGTGGGAGCAGGTTTCGCCTCAAGACGCATTGGCGCGTCCCCACGGCAGACGTAAGGCAGCTAACGGCTCCCTCTCCACCTCGTCCCTGCCGACATCCCGCGCCTTCGTGGCGAGCAAACCACCGCCCATCATCGCGTCGCCTCCTCCAGCCCGTGTCCGGCCATCATTTCCCCCAGTTCTTGGATCGTTCGGGCGCCGCGCGGCGAGGGTTGAGAGATGCGGCCCTTGAACATGACGCAGATCTCGTCGGAAAGGGCGAGGATCTCGTCGAGATCTTCCGAGATTAACAGGATGGCAGCGCCTTTCCGCCGCGCTTCGACGAGCCGCCCATGCACATAGGAGACTGCGCCCACGTCGAGCCCACGCGTCGGCTGATTGGCTAGGATGATGACGGGATCTGGATCGAGCGCCCGGCCGAGGATGAGCTTCTGCATGTTGCCGCCCGAAAGCAGGCGGATGCGTGCTTCCGGCGACGGACACTTCACGTCATAGTCGCGGATGAGCTCCTCCGCAAAAACACGCGCCGCCTTCCAGTTGATGAAGCCGCGGCGGCTGAACCGCCTGTCCCGATAGCGCTCGGCAATCACGTTCTCCGTGACGCTCATGTCGCCGATCGTGCCGACCGCATGCCTGTCTTCCGGGATGCGGGCTATGCCGTGCGAGAGCGCCACGCGCGGAGACCAGTCCGAAACGTTCTGCCCGCCGATGCGCACCGTGCCGGATGCTGGGCGCTCCGTGCCGGCGATCAGGGCAGCAAGAGCCGACTGCCCGTTGCCGGAGACACCTGCAAGTCCCGTGATGACCCCCGCATGAAGGGCGAGGAAGACGCGATCCAGCCGGCTGCCGGATCCACTGGCCGCGGTGGAGATGTTGTCCAGGACAAGAAGCGCTTCGCCGCGGACGGCAGGCGGCACGGCGGGAGCGGCAACTTCCTGCCCCACCATGAGCGCGGCCAACTCCTTTCGGTTGGTATCGGCGGTGCGGCGCTCACCCACGAGCCTGCCGCCGCGCAATACCAGCACGCGGTCGCTTACCGACATCACCTCCCCGAGCTTATGGGAGATGAAGATGATCGAAAGCCCTTTCGCAACCAGCATCTTGAGCGTCTGGAAGAGCGCTTCTGTCTCAAGGGGCGTGAGCACCGCCGTCGGCTCGTCGAGGATGAGGATGCGCGCGTCGCGATAAAGCGCCTTCAGGATTTCCACGCGCTGGCGTTCGCCTACGGAGAGTGCAGAGACCATACGGTCCGGATCGACCGCGAGCCCGAAATCCTGGGAAAGCTGCACGATGCGCTTTCGCGCGGCGGAACGGTCGAGGCGGAACGACCATGGACTTTGCGTGCCGAGCGCAATGTTTTCCAGCACCGTCATGTTGTCCGCTAGAGTGAAGTGCTGGTGAACCATGCCGATCCCGGCATCGAGCGCAGCTCGCGGATCTCCGGGCGGCAACAGGTTGCCAAACGCCTCGACGGATCCCTCGTCGGCCACGTAGTGGCCGAACAGGATGTTCATGAGCGTGGTCTTGCCGGCGCCGTTCTCGCCGAGCAGCGCCACAACCTCCCCCTCTCCAAGCTCAAGGCTTATCGCATCGTTGGCGACCAGATCACCGAATCGCTTGGTGATACCGGAAAGGCGAAGGGTGATGGGTCGGCCAGGTGCGGTGGGTGGAAGCATCTGAGGTGTCGTTTTGTCCGAGCGCTTAGGTAAGAATAACTTCCTTCTGGACCGGAAGGCCTACTGTTCAATGTGCCGGCTTGGAACCCCCTCTCTTGCGTTTTCCAAGCACTTGCTCGGGGACAAGCCCTTCGCAAATGCCGGAAAATGCTTTCTCCCCCGCCAAGGGGGAGATTCCGCCGGCGCCGTCCGCACCGCCCATAGCGAGCGCTGACGGATTACGCCAGCCTCGATGTTGGCCATCTCTCTCCTCGTGGAAGAGACGGCGATTTCAATATCCTAGCCGGAGCGACGCGAAGGCTAAGTGTTAGAAATCGCAAGCGAGGGGACTCACTTCGAGTGCCCTCGCCTCAGCTCGACTGCGGCTCGGCGTCATTGATTTCGACGGTGAAGCTGCCGGCCTTGATTGCCGCTTCCCGCTCCGCCACGAGCTTCATCGCGTCCTCCGGCACCTTTCCTTCGAAGGTTCCGAGCGGGGAGACGGAACAGCCGCCTTCCTTCATAAAGGAATAAACGCCGTAGTCGGCCGCCTTGAAGGTTCCAGCCTTGATCTCGGCGATGGCGTGATCGAGGGTCGGCTCGAAGTGCCAGAGCGCCGAGACCACCACGGTCTCAGGATAATCCGCCTGCGTGTCGATGACATTGCCCACCGCCAGCACGTTCCGCTCCTTGGCGGCGTCGGAGACGCCGAAACGCTCCGCATACATGATGTCGGCGCCCGCATCGATCTGTGCAAAGGCGGTCTCCTTGGCCTTCGGCGGATCGAACCATGAGCCAATGAAGGCCACCTGGAACTTCGCGTCGGGCGCGGCCTCCTTCACACCGGCCATGAAGGCGTTCATCAGCCGGTTGACCTCGGGGATGGGATAGCCGCCGACCATGCCGATGTTCTTCGATTTCGTCATGGCGCCGGCAATGATGCCGGTGAGATAGGAGGCGTCCTGGATGTAGTTATCGAAAACCGCAAAGTTCGGAACGGCGGGATCTTCCTTGAAGCTGGAGCCCATCAGGAAAGCCACGTCCGGATAATCCTGGGCCACGGAACGCGCGGCCTGCTCCACGCCGAACACCTCGCCGAGGATCAGCTTGTAGCCGGCCTCGCAATATTCTCGCATCACGCGCTCATAGTCGTTGTTGGAGGTGTTTTCCGAAAAGGCGTATTCGATATCCCCGCGCTCCTTGGCGGCATTCGCCGCCTTGTGAATACGGCTCACCCACTGCTGCTCCACAGGCACGGTGTAGACGGCAGCAACCTTGATTGGCTCCTGCGCACCCAGACGTGAGGGCAAGCCTGCACCGGCCGCGAGCACAGCGCTCGCGCCGGCCCCTTTCAGGAGGCGTCGGCGGCTAACCGGAAAAAGAAGCGGATTCATTCTGTTGATCGACATGTGTTCACCCCTGGTTGGCACGAGCGGAAATCAAGACAAGTCCGCATTTTTTATCGTTTGGTCAAAGCTAAGCGAAAATGCGGAACTGGGCAATGCGGCGCTATGCGTAAGCCGCCGGAGCATGGTGCGGGAAACCGAGCGATAAGGATCGAAAGACCAATCGTGCATCATGTTTTCGAACCGCTCTGGGCTGTTTCCTGCAGCACGTCTTCCGGGATATCGTCGAAGGAAGCGTAATTGAGATTGTAGAGCTTGGAGTAGAGGCCGCCCTTCGCCATGAGCTGATCATGGTTGCCGGTCTCCATCAGTTGTCCGTTCTGCAGAACGATAATGCGGTCCGCCCCTCGGATCGTCGCCAGCCGGTGGGCGATCACCAGGCCGGTGCGTCCCTCCAGAAGCTTCACCAGCGCCTTCTGGATCAGCATCTCGGTATAGCTGTCGATATTGGCGGTGGCCTCGTCCAGGACAAGGATCTTGGCATCCGCGACCAGCGCGCGGGCAAAGCTGATGAGCTGGCGCTGGCCAAGCGAAAGATTGCCGCCGCGCTCACCGAGCATCGCATCATAGCCGCCAGCGAGATTCATGATGAAATCGTGCGCGCCAACGGCTTTCGCCGCCTCGATCACCTGTTGGCGCGTGGCTTCCGTCTTATGGTAGCGGATGTTCTCGAACACTGTGCCGGTGAAGAGGAAAGGCTCCTGCAGCACCATGGCAATCTGGCGGCCGAGCGATTCCTGCGTAAGATCCCGCACGTCGTGGCCGCCGACCAGAACCTGTCCCTTCTGCACATCGTAGAAACGGTGCACCAGGGCCATGGCGCTGGATTTGCCGGACCCTGTGGGCCCCACGAGCGCTACCGTTTCCCCGGGGTTGACCTTGAAGGAAACATCCTTCAGCACCGGATGCTTGGGATTGTAGCCGAAGGTGACGTTCCTGAACTCGACCGAGCCGTCCATCTCCGGCGAAAGGACCTTCGCATCGGGCTTGTCCTGCACGTCGATCTTGACGTCGAGCACGTCGGTGAGCCGCTTGCCGGAAGCCATGGCGCGCTGCATGACCGAGTATTGCAGGGTTAGCGAGCGGATGGGGTCGAAAAAGCGCTGGATGTAGAACAGGAAGGCCACCATCACGCCTACGTCGAGGCTTCCATCCATGACCATGGAGCCGCCGACGACAATCACAACAGCCATGGCGATTCCCGTCAGGCTGTCCACGATGGGCACCATCACCTGGGCGTATTTCGCTGCTGTCAGATGGGTCTTGAGATTGGCATGCGCCTTGTCGTCGTAGAGGACGAAGTTGATTTGCTGACGGTCCATGGACTGGATGGCGCGCACCCCATGGATTGCCTCTGCAAGCGCGCCGTTTGCTACTGAGTTGGTCTCATGCGCAGCCATGAAGGCATTGCGGGCGCGCGGCAGCCAGAAAAGACGCACGATGAACAGGATGGGCAGGACGGAAAGCGTGAGCAGGCCGAGACGAAAATCCAGCCACAGCATCACGAAGACGATGCCGAAGAGCAGCGCAATATCGCCGACGGAGAGTACGCAGGTCTCGAGGAACTCCTGCATCGAGTTGACGTCGCCCTGAAGGCGGGACATGAGCCGCCCGACCTCCGTCTTGTCCATGAAGGAGAGCGATACTTTCTGCAGGTGGCCGAACATTGCGCGGCGGATGTCGAAAAGCACGTCTTCCGCCATCTTCCCCACGACAGTTTCCTGGGTGTAGCTGGCCGCGTAATTGATCAGGATCGCGAGCAGGAAGGCGCCGCAGGCGACCAAGAGAGGCGTCTGGTCGGTGCTTCCGGCCGCAATGCCATGGTCGATGGCGTAACGGATGATCAGAGGGATGACGAGCTGCGTGCCTGTGAAGATCAGCACCGCAGCCACCGCGATATAGACCTTCACCTGGTAGGGCTTCACGAAGGCCCAGATGCGTTTGATGATGTTCTTGTCGAACGCCCTGCCGAACATATCCTCTTCGACGCGGTGGGAGCCGACCACCGCCCTTGGCGGGCGGCCGCCCTCCTCGCGCGCATCGTTGCGTTCAACTTCGAGCTCTCTGGTCTGCCCCTGCGCCATCAGCCCGCCTCTCCGCGTTCGCTGAGCATTTCGCCGCCCGGGCGTACCTGCAGGTCGTAGAACGCCTTGTAGCGGCCTCCCTTTGCCAAAAGTTCCTCATGCGTGCCGCGCTCGACGATCTCGCCATCCTCCACGAACAGGATCTGGTCGGCGTGCAGGAGCGAGCTGAGCCTGTGAGCGATCACGATCGTCACGCGGTCTTTCGCGAACTGGCGCATGGCTGCGCGGATGCGTTGCTCGGTGGCAGCGTCGATTGCCGCGGTGGAATCGTCGAACACGATAACCGACGGGCGCAGCATAATGGTGCGCGCTATCGTAAGCCGCTGCCGCTGCCCGCCGGAGAGCGAAACACCGCGTTCACCCACCACCGTCTTGTAACCAGCGGGCAACCCGAGCACGTAATTGTGAAGTTGCGCGGATTCGCTTGCCCGCTCGATACGCTGCTCCTTCGCCCAGGGATCGCCATAGGCGATGTTGTTTTCGATGGTCGTGGTGAAGAGGAACGCATCCTGCTGCACCACAGCCACCGCCTGCCGCAGGGAGCCAAGAGTCACCTTACGCACATCCTGCCCATCGAGCGTGACGCGGCCGCCGATAACGTCATAAAAGCGCGGGATGAGGTGGGCGATGGTCGACTTGCCCGATCCGGGCGGACCGACGATGCCGATCGTCTCGCCTCTTCTTCCTTCGAAGCTGACGTTTTTCAGGATCGGGCGTTCCTCCGCGCCGGGATAGGCAAAGGAGACATTCTCGAAGCGCAGCGTGCCCTCGCTGATCTCCAGCGGTTTGGCGTCCGGCGCATCCTTGATCTCAATTTCCATGTCGAGGAGGCCGAAGAGCCTCGAGCCGCAGGTGGCCGCGCGCGCAAAGGAATTGACCATCAGCCCGATCTGGCGGACGGGCATCTGCAGGATGGTCATGAAAGTGAGAAAGGTGGTGAGCGTGCCGACGCTGATCTCTTCCGCCATCACCTTTTTTCCGCCGACGAGCAAGACAAGCCCCATGGCAAAGAAAAAGGAGAACGTCATCGCCGACGTGTTGCGCACGCGGATGTTCACCCGCTCGTGCGCCAGGCTCAGCGCGTTCCTGGAGGCGCGGTCGAACTTCAGCATCTCGTAGGCCTGCGCCGCAAAGGCGCGGACCACCCTGATTCCGGCGAGATTCTCTTCCATCACGCGGCTGAGGACCGAAAGGCGCTCCTGCAGCTCGAGCCAGGTGGCTCGAAGCTTCAATCGCGACACGGAGGAGCGCCACGCCACGAGGGGCACGAAGCTCAGGGCCAGAAGTCCGAGAGCCAGATCGGTCGAAAGGAGCAGGTAGGCGCCGATGCCGATCAGCATGGTAAGGAGCACCATGCGCACCACGCCGGTGGAGAAGTACATCCGCACGCCCTCCAGATCGAGCATGCCGATCGTGATGAGGTCGCCTGAATGCACCTTGTCATGGAAGGAGAAGGAAAGGCGCTGGATCTTCTCATAGCAAGCGAGCCGCAACTCGTAGCCGATATGGTGGCCGACCGCCTCGGCGAAGTAGTTCTGCAGCATGGTGAACAGGCCGCGCATCGTGCTGACGGCCAGAAGAAGCAGAGCGGAAGTCAACAGCGCCTGCTCTGCAATTTCTCCGGCAGCGCCGCCGGCAAATACGGTCTGCGTCTGGTCGACGGCACGGCCGAGAAGCTGGGGGATGAGCAACTGCAGGCTTGCCGCGATGATGGTAGAGCCAATGGCAAGTGTGGCCTGCCACGGGTGCCGCAGATTCATCCGTGTTATTCGGGCAAGCGTATTGAACCCCTTGCCCCAGCTTGCCGCCTTCACATGCGCAAGCGCATCCCGAGGCTTCGTCGCGCTGCCGATGGCTTCGCTGCTCACGATGATTTTCCAGACTGGTAGTGCCCATGGCGGCGGCGGTAGCTGAACGACTCGCCGTCGAAAAATACATTCCACCGAATGGGGGAATGTTGCAGTGTTTCAAGTGCTTTTCCATGCAAAACATTGGATTTCTTCCGTCTGAGCGAGAGCAGCTGGAATGATGCATGTTGCAGACGGACCACACCGCACGCCTAAAAGGAGCAGCAGGCTTGGCTAAGCGCTCGGGCTTGTATATTAAGGCCGCCTTCCGTTTGTCCTTCAAAGGAGGTCACGAATGCGAGCATTCGGTTCTTTCATGAAGGCAGCGGCTTGATGTCCCGGCACCACCGTTAGGTCACAGATCGCCGACCGCGCCGAACCGTCAAGGCGACTGCCGCCCGAGCGCCTCCGCTGAGGATCGCGCTTCGCAATGACCGGCAGCGCTTCCGAACGCATTTTCGTTCGGTGCCATTTTCAGAAACATCGATTTTTGGGACCGGATGTCCGCATCCGGCGAACATTATGGCTTTCTTCCGGAATGCCCTCAGGGGCAATGCCTTCCGCGACGTCTTCCGTTTCTGCGGAAAGCATTGGCAACGCCAGCCGCGCCGGCTGGCCGTGATCATCGGCGCCGTATTGGTCTCCACAACGGCAGACGTGCTGACGCCGCTCTATTCGGGCCGACTGGTGGACGCCGTGGCCAGGGGTGCGGCAACCGACGAGGTGGCCTGGAATGCGGCTGTCGCCGCCTTCCTGATGCTGCTCGCCCTTTCGGCCGGTGCGATCGTGCTGCGCCACATTGCTTTCACGGGCATCATCGATCTGACTTTGAAGATGATGTCCGAGATGGCGTCCGACGCCTTTCACCGCGTTCAGCGTTTTTCGACGGACTGGCACGCCAACAGTTTCGCCGGTTCGACCGTGCGCAAGATCACACGCGGCATCTGGGCGCTCGACCTCCTGAACGATACCATCCTCATCGCGCTTCTCCCCTCCGCCGTGATGCTGGTGGGTTCGACGGTGCTGCTGGGCTGGTACTGGCCGCTGATGGGCGCCATCATCGCTGCCGGTTCGATCATCTACGTTACGCTCACGGTGTCACTCTCTCTGGGCTACGTCGCACCTACGGCGAGCCTGGCCAATACCTGGGACACGCGGCTTGGCGGTGCGCTTGCCGATGCGGTCTCCTGCAACGCCGTGGTAAAGGCTTTCGGCGCCGAGGAACGCGAAAACGAGCGCCTGAGGCGGGTGATCCAGAAGTGGCGCGATCGCACCCGCCGTACCTGGATACGCGGCACGATCAACGGCACGACACAAGGCGTCACCATGCTCATCCTGCGCGCCTCGGTCATCGGCTTTGCCATCACGCTCTGGACGGCAGGCCGGGCGACCGCGGGAGACATCGCCTTCGTGCTGACGGCGTTCTTCGTGCTGCAGGGCTACTTGCGCGACGTGGGAATGCATGTGCGCAACGTGCAGCGTTCGGTGAACGACCTGGAGGAGCTGGTGGCCATTCACGACCAGCCGCTCGGCATTGAGGATCGTCCGGGTGCCAAGCCCATCGTCATCCGCGACGGCCGGGTCGATTTCGAAAAGGTCTCCTTCCATTACGGCGGCCATGTAACTCCGCTCTACCGGGACTTCTCTCTCACGATCCGCCCCGGCGAGCGCGTCGGTCTCGTAGGTCATTCGGGTTCCGGCAAGACGACCTTCGTCAAGCTGATCCAACGGCTCTACGACGTGACTAGCGGGCGCATCCTGATCGATGGGCAGGATATCTCCGAGGTCCTCCAGTCCTCGCTGAGGTCGCAGATCGCCATCGTGCAGCAGGAGCCGATCCTGTTTCACAGGTCGCTGGCCGACAACATCGCCTATGCAAGGCCAGGGGCCTCGATGGCGGAGATCGAGCACGCGGCGCGGCTTGCCAGCGCGCACGAGTTCATCGAGAGCCTGCCGAAACGCTATGCCACGCTCGTCGGCGAGCGCGGCGTCAAGCTCTCCGGCGGCGAGCGTCAGCGCGTGGCGATCGCCCGCGCCTTCCTGGCCGACGCGCCGATCCTGATCTTCGACGAGGCGACATCCAGCCTCGATTCGGAATCGGAGGTGCTGATCCAGCAGGCGATGGAACGGCTGATGGTAGGCCGCACGACGCTCGTCATCGCGCATCGCCTGTCGACCGTGCGCTCACTCGACCGACTGCTCGTCTTCGACAAGGGCCGCGTGGTCGAGGAGGGGGATCATGACGAACTCATCAGGCTCGACGGCGGGATATACCGCCGGCTCTTCGAGCGGCAGGCACTGGAACTCACGAAGGGCCTCGCATGAGGGGAAGGCCGCCTGCCGGGCGGCCTTTCCGTTTTCAGACAGGCGGCCGGAAGGGCCTTGCGAGCGAGGCCGGGAAATGGAGCGCGAGTGTCTGCCGGTGGCGTGAAATGATGACGAGCACCACGATGGTCGCAAGATAGGGCAAGGCTGACAGCAGCTCGGAGGGAACTGCCACTCCCAGCGCCTGGCCCTGGAGCTGGAGGATCGTCATCCCGCCAAAGAGCCACGCGCCGAGGAGAACGCGCAGCGGACGCCAGGTTGCGAACACCACCAGGGCAAGCGAGATCCAGCCCTTGCCGGCCGTCATGTTCTCCACCCAGAGCGGCGTATAGGCGATCGAAAGATACGCGCCGCCGAGGCCTGCCATCAGCCCGCCGAAGAGCACGGCGAGATAGCGTATCCTGATCACCGGGTAGCCGATCGCGTGCGAGGTCTCCGGCGATTCCCCGATGGTGCGCAGGATCAGCCCGCCCTTGGTGCGGTAGAGGAAAAAGCTGATCGCGAAGAAGGCCGCGATCGCGAGATACACGAGCGGATCGAAGCGGAAGAACATCGGTCCGATCACGGGAATGTCCGACAGGAACGGGATCTGGATGCGGTCCAGCGCATCAATCGGAGCGCTGCCGAAACTGCGCCCGAGGAAGGCCGACACACCCGATCCGAAGATGGCAAGTGCAAGACCTGCCGCATATTGATTGGTGAGGAATGTGAGCGCCAGCACGCCGAAGATCAGCGAGGACGCCGCGCCGGCGAGCGCGCCGACCGCGATTGCCACAGGCATGGGCAGCCCCGAGAAAACGGCCCAGAAGGCGAAAGCCGCACCCACCAGCATCATGCCTTCGATGCCCAGATTGAGCACGCCCGATTTTTCAACGATCAACTCACCCAGCGCAGCGAAGATGAGTGGCGTGGCGGCGATGACCGTGCCCGTGAAGATGGCTAGGAAAAGGTCCATCAGGCGTGCTCCGGTAGGCGTCGGATGCGGTAGAAGATGAAGAAATCGGCCGCGAGCAGCAGGAACAGCAATATGCCTTGGAAGATGCGCGTGATTGCCGAGGGCAGCCCGAGCCCGAGTTGCACCGCCTCGCCGCCCAGGAACAGGAGCGACATAAGAAGGCCGCTGAGCACGATTCCAAAGGCGTTGAGGCGCCCGACGAAAGCAACGATGATGGCCGCAAAGCCGTAACCGGGCGAAATCTGAGGCGAGAGCTGCCCGAGCGGCCCGGCCACCTCCGCCATGCCTGCAATTCCGGCCGCCGCTCCACCGGCGAGCAATCCGGTCCAGACCGCGGCCGATTCGCGGAAGCCGGCGTAGCGTGCGGCGAGAGGCGCAGCGCCGCCGACCGACATCTTGTAGCCCAGAAAGCTGCGGTCGGTGAAAAGCCACGTCAGGAATACGGCGATCACGGTAATGAAGATCGAGGAATTGAGCCGGTAGGAATAGTCGAAGGGTTCGAACATGCCGGCTGCAGGAAGCAGCGCGGTCTGCGGATAATTGAAGCCCATCGGGTCGCGCCACGGGCCGTGAACCAGCCAGGAAAGGAGGAGCGAGGCGATATAGGTGAGCATGAGCGTAACGAGAATCTCGTTCGTGTTCATGCGCGCCCTGAGGAAGGCCGGAATCGCCGCCCAGGCGATACCAGCAAGGGCTCCAGCAAGAAGCATGAGCGGCAGGATGAGCGAACTCTCCGGATCGGGATAGAAGAGCCCCACGCCCGTCGCTGCGATCGCGCCGACGATGAGTTGGCCCTCCGCACCGATGTTCCAGACATTGGCGCGGAAGCCGATGGCAAGTCCGCAGGCGATCAGGATCAGCGGCGAGGCTTTCAAAAGCCATTCCGACAACCCGTTGATCGAATTGAGCGGAGCGATGAAGAAGGCATAGAGCGCGTCCACCGGATTGTAGCCGAGTGCAGCAAAGAGCAGCGAACCGGCCAGGAGCGTCAGAAGTGCGGCGATGACCGGCGCTGCCACGCGCATGGTCGCCGAGGGTTCCGGCCGTTGCTCAATCCTGAACCGCAAGCCTCTCCCTCCCGCCGTTTCCGTTGCCGCCGAACCTTGTCATGAGGAGGCCCACTTCTTCGCGATTGGTCTCGCTTCTTATCAGCGGTTGCGAAATCCGGCCCTGGCCGATGACGAGAAGGCGGTCGCAGATTTCAAAGAGTTCGTCGAGTTCCTCTGACACGATGAACACCGCGGCACCCGCGCGGCTGACGTCCACCAGCGTCTGGCGGATGAAGGCGGCGGCGCCGACATCGACGCCCCAGGTGGGCTGTGAAACGAGAAGAAGCTTCGGATTGAGCGCGATTTCGCGGCCGACGATGTATTTCTGAAGGTTGCCTCCCGAGAGACTCTGGGCGCTCGCTTGCGGCCCCTTTGCCTTCACGCTGAAACGCTCGATCACGCCGCCCGCAAAACCGGCCGCCCTGCCCCGATCGACCATGCCGCCGCGCACGAGCCCCAAGCGGTGGGCGGTCAGGACAGCGTTTTCCCATAACGTGTGCGGCGGGACCGCGCCGCGCCCGAGGCGCTCCTCCGGCACGAAGGCCATGCCGAGCTTGCGCCGCTCGCTGGCGTCAAGCCGCCCCACGGCCTTGCCACCGACCCGGATCGCGTCGGCCTCCGGGGAAAGGCGCTCGCCGCTCAAGAGCGATACAAGCTCGGCCTGGCCATTGCCGGAGACACCGGCGAGACCCACGATTTCGCCGCCGTAAACCGAAAGCGAGATGTCGTTCAGGCCCATGCCGTACCGGTCCCGCGCCGGCGCCGAAAGGCCGCGGACCTCCAGAACGGGCTCGGCACTGCGCGAGGGCGCGGTGACCTGCATTTCGGGAAGGCTCGCCCCCACCATCATGCGCGCGAGATCGAGGGACGTGACCTCCCTAGGATTTGCCGTGCCGATAACCTTGCCGTTGCGCAACACGGTGGCGAAATCGCAGAGTTCCTGCACCTCCTCCAGCTTGTGGCTGATGTAGAGGATGCTGCAGCCTTCGCCAGCAAGCTGCCGCAGGGTCTCGAACAGCTTCTCGACAGCCTGCGGCGTAAGCACCGAGGTAGGTTCGTCGAGGATCAGCAGCTTGGGCTTCTGAAGCAGGCAGCGCACAATCTCCACCCGCTGCCGCTCACCGACCGAAAGGTCGTGCACGTGCCGGTGCGGATCGATCGGCATGCCGTACTTCCTCGAAACCTCGGTGATCTCGGCGGCGAGGGCGGGAAGGTCGAACCTGCCCTTCATCGAAAGCGCGATGTTCTCCGCCACGGAAACCGATTCGAACAGCGCGAAGTGCTGGTAGACCATCTCGATCCCGAGCGCCCGCGAGACCGCGGGATTGTGCGCCTCGATGCGCTTGCCGTCACAGAAGATCTCACCGGAATCGGCCTGCGCCGCCCCATAGATGATCTTCATCAGCGTGGATTTGCCGGCGCCGTTTTCGCCCAGCACAGCGTGGATCTCGCCGGGCAGGATCGACATGGAGATGTCGTCGTTGGCGATGATGCCGGGATAGCGTTTTGTGATGTTGCGCAGTTCTAGACGGGGGATCATGTCCTTGAAGCGGAAGGGAGAGGATTGAGGCGACGGATGGAGCAAGCCGGCGCCCGCCATATAATCAGCCGAGCTTGCCGATCATGCCCTCGACGAACCAGTTCATTCCACGGATATCTGGATCGGAAAGCACGGAGCCTGCGGCCACCTTCACATTGCCGTCCTGATCCTTGAGCTCGCCCGCGTAAGGATGGATCTTGCCGCTGCCGATATCAGCCTCGAGCTGCTTCAGCTTCTCCTGCACGTCGGCAGGGATGCCTTCATTGTAAGGAGCCATTTTCACGACGCCGGCCCCAAGCCCGTCCCAGCGTGCCTCCGCCTTCCAGTTTCCTTCGATCACGCCTTTCGCCGCGCGCAGATAGTCGCTCGACCAGTCGAGCGTGAAGGCGGTCAACTGCTTGCCGGAAGCGAACTGGGACATGTCGCTCGCATAGCCGATCGACCAGGCGCCTTGTTCACCGGCGACCTGGACGCCGGTGGCGGTATCGGTCATCGAGCAGATCACGTCGCATCCCTGCGACACCAGCGTGTTGGCAGCTTCCTTCTCCTTGCCCGGATCGAACCAGGAATTGAGGAAAATCGCATTGCAGGTGATCTCGGGATTGACGCTTTGCGCACCGAGAAGCAGGGCATTCGCGGGCCCGACAATATCCGGGATCGGAAAGCCGCCGATGAAACCGATCTTGCCGGTCTTGGTCATGTGCCCGCCGGCAGCCCCCGCCACGAACGTGCCTTCGTAATATTTCGCTTCGAACGTACCGAGATTGCCCAAGTGCACGATACCCGAGCAATGCTCGAAAGCGACATCGGGAAAACGCGGCGCCACCTTCTGCATCGGTGTGCCATGCGAAAAGCTGGTGCCGAAGATGAGCTTGTGCCCCGAGGCGGCGAGCTCGCGGAAGACGCGCTCGGCATCCTGCGGCATGAAGATGTTGTCGATGGCCGTGATCTCGACCCTGTCGCCAAACTCCTTCTTGATGGCTTCAACACCCAGGCTGTGCTGCTTGGTCCAGCCGATCTCGGCCATCGGCGACACGTAAACAACGCCGATCTTGACCGGCTCCTGCGCGCCGGCGATCTTCGCGAAGCCGCCGACGCCTGTCACCGCGCCTGTAGCCGCCACCGACTTGAGAAATCGGCGCCTGGTTATCTTCAGCATTGTTTTCACCCCTCTGTTGGTTGCGTTGCAGCCCGTTTTACTGCCGGATTCGCTGCAGCTCGTGCACGTGTCCCGCTTCGTGGCCATCGCCACCTGTTGTCCCTTTTTTCGCTATCGGCGCAAGCCCCTCGACCTTGCCGTCAAGATAGGGAAGGAGCGCTTGGCGCGGCGTGAGCTCGGGGAAGACCTGTCGGTCCATGATGTAGCCGCGCACCACCCTCCTGTGGTGCGTGTCGATCAACTCCATGGCCCGTTTCAGGCGCCCCCGTTCCAGGAGATCGATGATCTTTGAGTGATCATCGAGCAGGTTGCAATAGTCAAAATCGGCTGTAACGAGCGAGCGCAGAAGCGTCGTGCGACGAACGAGCTGAGCGTGGATTTCCTGCATCACCTTGTTGCGACTTAGCCGTACCAGAAGCGTATGGAACTCCTGTCCGAGTTGGTCCGCCAGAGCGTGGTTCCCGGCTGCAACGGCCTGGCGCTGTCTTTCCACATGCTGGCGCAGTTCCGCCCAGCCGGCAGGTCCGAGCCGCTCGCTGAGCTGCGCGGCCACGCCCTGCTCAACCAGCGTGAGTGCGTCATAAATCTCCAGCGCATCCTGGATACTCGGCCGGGCGACGAAAGCTCCGCGATTACGCTCGATCTGGGCGAGCCCGTCATCGGCAACCCGGATCAGTGCCTGGCGGATAACGATGCGGCTGGCATTGAAGATCTCGGCAAGTTCACGTTCGCCAAGCTTGCAGCCCGGCACGAGCCGATGATCCAGGATCGCGCGCGTCAGAATGTCCGCAATTGCCCGGGAGCGGCTGCTCATAGAGTTCCTTCCCACGCCGCAAAAGCCTGAATTTCGCAGACCGGTCTAAGAATTATTGGAATTCAATGCTATATTTTTGTCAACTAAGAATGGCCAACCAAGTTTACAAAACAATAGGGATTGATATCCAATCTGGCCTTTGTCATGATAAAAAGTCAAACGACCGGCTCGACAGCCGCCGGGTCGGAGGGAGGCTATGGAAAACGTCCATCACTGCGCCGACCGCGTGCTCCTCGACGATTGGCACGTCGTGGCGGATTGCACGGCCCTTCCGGCGCAGACGGCTTTTCCCACGCGCCTCCTCGGGGTCGATCTTACCATCCGGTGGGGACCCAGCGGGTTGGAAATCCGGCGCACGGATGTGGACCAGCCCGTCTTGTCCACCGAAAAATACGGATTCGTCTGGGCCTCACTCGGCACACCGACGCGGGACGTGCTGCATATTCCCGAGGCGGCGGAGAGTGACAGGCACCTGGTCACCGGCGGGTCCATTGCGGTGAAGGTGTCGGGGCTGCGAGCCGTCGAAAATTTCCTCGATATGGGCCACTTCCCCTTCGTCCACACGGGGCTGCTGGGCGAAGAGCCACACACTGAAGTGGCGCCTTACAAGGTCGAGATTACCGAGGACGACGAGATACTCGCAACGGAATGCAAGTTCTACCAGCCGCTTGCCTCCCCCACTGCGAAGGAGGGCTTCATCGTCGACTATGTCTACAAGGTGATCAGGCCTTATACGGTGGCGCTCTACAAGAGCAATCCCGTGCAGAAGCACCGCAGCGACGTCATCTTTCTCTTTGTCCAGCCCGTAGATGAGGAGAATTGCGTCGCCCACCCCTATCTCTGTTATATCAAGGACAATATCGACGAAGCGACGGTGCGCTGGTTCATGCAGCTCATCTTCGCGCAGGACAAGCCGATCCTGGAGAACCAGCTTCCCAAGCGCCTGCCGCTCGATCCGCGCGCCGAAACTCCCATTCGCGCCGACCAGAGTTCGGTCTGTTACCGGCGCTGGTTGCGCGAGCACGCTGTGACCTATGGCGCCATCCCGACACGGATATGATTGAACTCAAGGAACGGACAATGAAACGACCGAAATGCTCCGATCCGGTTATCCTCAATCTTTGGCACCCGCTGGCGGCAATTTCGGAGACCTCGCCCGATATCGTCAACGAAACGGTGCTTATGGAGGAACGTGTCTCCTTCGCGGTTGGCGCGGACGGTGCGATCGCAGCCTGGCGCTCGCGTCCGGAACTCGCGCCGGGCGACGAGGTGGAGATCGGCGCTATCGAAGATGTGCTGCCGGTCAAGAACGCCTATGGCTATCTCTGGACCTCCCTTGGCACGCCGCCCGCTGACCTCTTCCCCATTCCGGAATGGGACGAGCCGGACCGCCGTCGCCTCAACGCAGCCACCATTGGCGTTTTTGTCTCGGCCCCCCGCGCGATCGAGAATTTTCTCGATATGGGGCACTTCCCGTACGTCCACACGGACATCCTCGGGGCGGAGCCGCACACGGAAGTGAAGGAGTATGACGTCGATATTTCCGCTGACCGCGATGAGATCATCGCCACGCGCTGCCGCTTCTATCAGCCCATGGCATCCACGGCCGCGCAGGGCGGCATGGAAGTCGAGTACATCTACCGCGTGCCGCACCCTTATTGCTCGGTGCTTTACAAATCGAGCCCGGCCGACGAGAGCCGACTCGACGTCATCGCCATCTTCCTGCAGCCGGTCGATCAGGAGCATGTGCGCGCACACATGATGCTCTGCGTCTTGGACGAACGGAGCGAGGACAAGGTCATCAAGCGCTTCCAGCAGACGATTTTCGGTCAGGACAAGCCGATCCTGGAGAACCAATATCCGAAGCGCTTGCCGCTCGACCCGCGCGCGGAAACCCCGATCCGCGCCGACAAGTCCGCCATCGCCTATCGCCGCTGGCTTTCACAGAAGGGTGTGACCTACGGGGTCATCCCCGCCGCGACCTGAAGAGACCCTGGAACAGACAATGCTCGATACTGCAAAAAACCGGTGGCACCCGATCGCCGCGGCCCATGACCTGCCCTTCCGGCACGTCTTCCACGCTCAGCTTCTTGGCCGCGAGTTTGCAGTCTGGCGTGCGGACGACGGCTATGTGAATGTCTGGGAGAACCGATGCCTGCATCGCGGCGTGCGGCTTTCGATCGGCATTAATGACGGGCGCGAGCTCAAGTGCCAATATCACGGCTGGCGCTACGCGAACCGCACCGCGGGCTGTACCTATATCCCCGCCCATCCGGCCGACGCGCCCGCACGCACGATCACGAACCGCACCTTTCCCTCAGCCGAACGTTACGGTCTTGTCTGGTCGGCCGAGGAGCCGGAAGGCGAGGTCCCCGATGTGAGCGGCTTGACGGAGGGCCAGCTCCTCGTGCTGCGCGGCATTCCGGTCAACGCGCCGGCCGATCGGCTGGTGGAGAGGCTGAAGTCATACCGCTTCCAGCCCAACGATCGCATCGATGGCGAAGCCGCCGCGGTGACGCTTGAAGCGGAAGGCGAGTTTTCCGTGGCGCTCCGCGCGCGCGACGGCAGTGCCAAGACGCTGTGTGTGTTCTTCGTCCAGCCGGTCGATTCCAACCGGTCGGTCATCCGCGGCGTGCTCGACCGCGACGCGGAAGGCGCCCATCGCCTTTCAATACTCCGCCATCACAACGAGCGCCTCTCGGCCCTGCGCGACGCGGCAGAGCGGCAGGCGGCCAAGGAGCCAGCGCCTCCACCCATCGACCCGACCTTTGAACGGGTTTCCATCGAGCTTTCCGAAATGCCTGAACTCGCCGCGCATGGTCGCAAGGCTTCGCTGCGCGTTCAGGTGGCGCGCAAGTGGAAGGCGGCGGAGGGGATAGCCGCCTTCGAATTGAAGCCATTGAAGGGCCTGCTTCCGACCTTCCAGCCCGGCGCGCACATTGACGTCCACCTCCCCAATGGACTGATCCGTCAATACTCGATCATCAACGGCCCCGGTGAGAGCGAAAGCTACATCATCGGCGTGAAGCTGGAACCCGAATCCAAGGGCGGCTCCAGCGTTCTGCATGAGACGGTGCGCGAAGGCGACATCCTGGCAATATCGGAACCGCGCAACAACTTTCCCTTGCGACGCGACTCCATCAAGACGCTGTTCATCGCCGGTGGCATCGGCATCACGCCGCTCCTGGCCATGGCTCAGGCGCTGCACCATTCGGGCCTGCCGCACGAGCTCCACTATTTCGCACAAGGGAAGGAACAGCTCGCTTTTCAGGATCGGCTGGAGCTTCTGCGCGATGCGCTTACGCCGCATCTGGGTCTGAGCCCCGCAGAAACAGGCGCCAGGCTGCGCGAGCTTCTCACCGGCTACCGCCAGGGCATGCAGGTCTATCTCTGCGGTCCCGGCCCAATGCTCGAAGCAGCAAGGCAGATCGCCTCCGTGCTCGGCTGGCCGGAGACGGCCGTCCATTTCGAGTACTTCAAGAACACCAACAAGATCGACGACAGCTCGAGCTTCGAGGTGGCACTCGCCCGCTCCTGCGTGACCCTGCAGGTTCCTGCGGGCAAGACCATTCTGGAGGTGATGCGCGAAAATGGCCTCGACATGCCGTCTTCGTGCGAGCAGGGCGCCTGCGGCACCTGCATGGCCACCGTCATCGAAGGCGAGCCGGATCATCAGGACGTCTATCTGAACGAGGCCGAGAAACGGTCGGGAACGAAAATTATGACCTGCGTCTCACGCGCCAAGTCGGCGCGGCTTGTGCTCGATCTGTAAGAGGGCGCCATGATTACGCTCTACGACTACGAACTTTCGGGCAATTGCTACAAGCTGCGGCTCCTGATGAGCATGCTCGGAATCGAGTACAAGACCGTTCCCGTCGATTTCTATCCCGGCCGCGAGCACAAATCGCCGTGGTTCCTACGGATCAATCCGCTCGGCCAGCTGCCGGTGATCGACGACGACGGCCTCATCCTGCGCGACGCACAGGCGATCCTGGTCTATCTCGCATCGAAATACGATCCGGGAAACACCTGGTATCCGCGCGACAACCCGTCTCTCCTGGGCGAGATCAGCCAGTGGCTTGCCTTCGCCGACGGTATTACCTCCACCGCCTCGGCCGCAAGGCTGCACGATTCGCTGTTCTACGAACTCGATATCGACGCGGCCCGGGCAGGCGCTCACCGCCTCTTCCGCATCCTCGACGAGCATCTGTGGTTCGGGGAGCAGGAAGGGCGTGACTGGATCTGTTCCGCGCCAAATCCGACGATTGCCGATATTGCCTGCTTCCCATATGTGATGCTCTCCGAGGAGGGAGGCATTTCGCGCCAGGACTATCCCGCGATCCGCCGCTGGTGCGACCGGGTCAAGCGCGTTAAAGGCTTCATCGTCATGTCGGGCATCTTTCCTGCCGGTCCGGCGCGCGCCGCCTGACCGACAACATCTTCAAGGGAGCAGTTGATGAAAACTCGTGCCGCCGTCGCGGTTACCGCCGGCAAGCCGCTGGAGATCATGGAGGTCGACCTCGACGGCCCGCGTGAAGGCGAGGTTCTGGTGGAGATCAAGGCCACCGGCATATGCCATACCGACGACTTCACGCTGTCGGGTGCAGACCCCGAGGGCCTGTTCCCGGCGATCCTTGGCCATGAAGGTGCGGGCGTTGTCGTCGATGTGGGCCCCGGCGTCTCCAGCGTCAGAAAGGGTGATCACGTCATTCCACTCTATACGCCGGAGTGCCGTCAGTGCCCTTCCTGCCTCTCCCGCAAGACCAATCTTTGCACGGCGATCCGCACCACGCAGGGCCAGGGCCTGATGCCGGATGGCACATCGCGCTTCTCGGTGAACGGCGAGAAGGTGCATCATTACATGGGCTGTTCCACCTTCTCCAACTTCACCGTCCTGCCGGAGATCGCGGTCGCGAAGGTCAATCCGGACGCGCCCTTCGACAAGATCTGCTACATCGGCTGCGGTGTAACCACGGGCATTGGCGCGGTGATCAACACCGCGAAAGTTGAGATCGGCTCCACCGCCATCGTCTTCGGCCTGGGCGGCATCGGCCTGAACGTCATCCAGGGCCTGAAGCTTGCAGGCGCCGACATGATCATCGGCGTCGACCTGAACAACGCCAAGAAAGAATGGGGTGAGCGCTTCGGGATGACGCATTTCGTCAATCCGAAGGAGGTCGGCGGAGACCTCGTGCCATATCTCGTCAACATGACCAAGCGCGGCGCCG
>Ga0164243_10001482_pt1 | contig 39704 bp, 31 predicted proteins | sample OricompcompostOP_FD_108781 | JGI IMG/M metagenome (GOLD analysis project Ga0164243, IMG submission 108781) | Organic Plus compost microbial communities from Emeryville, California, USA - Original compost - Organic plus compost (OP) | ecosystem: Engineered > Solid waste > Mixed feedstock >... | reverse complement strand
GCTTCCGCGGGTTCCCGTGAGTCCGCCGCAGCGGGGGGTGGCGCACGCGTCCGCGCCTTCTCCGTTCCGCCTCAAACGGAATCCCGGCCACCGCCGGTGTGCGGGGCGACCCTAGGGGTTGTCGGGTCCCGGCGGTCCCCGGTACCCCGAGCGCGCCGCGAAGTCTCCGCGGGCGTACGGGACTTGGCACGACGGCGTCCCGGGCGATATCGACCAGCCGGAAGCCCCGCGGGCGTACGGACTTGGCCGGCCGGCGCGGGCGCTGCTGGAGTTCGCCGGGTCCCGGCCGTGTCACGGAAATCGATCGGATGTGCATTCCCGTGCGGTGCGGCCTGTACCTTCCGCCTATCCTCGGTGCAGCGGAAAAGAGGGGGAGGGTTACGTCCATGCAGCGGCTCAGCGCCGACGACCCGCGCAGAGTGGGTGAGTACCGGCTGCTCGCCCGGCTCGGCGAGGGCGGCATGGGGCGGGTCTACCTCGCCCGGTCCGCGCGCGGCCGCACCGTGGCCGTCAAGTGCGTACGTGCCGATCTCGCCCAACAGCCCGACTTCCGCCGCCGGTTCGCGCAGGAGATCACCGCCGCGCGCCGGGTCGGCGACGCGTGGACCGCGCCGGTGCTGGACGCCGACACCGAGGCCGCCACCCCCTGGGTCGCCACCGGCTACATCGCCGGGCCGTCGCTCACCGAGGTGGTGGAGGAGCAGTACGGCCCGCTGCCCGCGCGGTCCGTCTCCGCGCTCGCCTCCGGACTGGTCGAAGCGCTGCGCGCGATCCACGGCGCCGGGCTGGTGCACCGCGACCTGAAGCCGTCCAACATCCTCGTCGCGATCGACGGTCCGCGCGTCATCGACTTCGGCATCGCCCGCGCCCTCGACGGCACGCTGCACTCCGGCAGCGTGCACACGCGCACCGGCGCGATCGTCGGCTCTCCGGGCTTCATGTCGCCCGAGCAGGTCCGCGGGCTGCGGGTCACCGCCGCCAGCGACGTGTTCTGCCTCGGCGCGGTGCTCGCGTACGCGGCGACCGGGCGGCAACCGTTCGGGACGATGGACAGCGGCGTACACGCGCTGCTGTTCCGCATCGCCGAGGAGGAGCCCGAACTGGGCGAGCTGTCCGGGCCGTTGCGTGAGCTGGTCGCCGACTGCCTCGCCAAGCGGCCGGAGGACCGGCCGGGCCTGGACACGCTGGCGGAGCGTACCCGGGGCGAGCTGGCGGGCACCTGGCTGCCCGGCGAGGTGCTGGCCCAACTCGGGCGGCACGCGGTGCGGTTGCTGGACAGCGAGGAGCCGGAGAGCGAGTCGCGGGAGGACGCGGACGGGCCGCGGCGGGCCGCGGACGCGGAGCGTTCCGAGCGGCCGGCGGACGCGGACCGTCCGGAGCAGCCGGATCATTCGGAGTGGCCGGGGAGTTCGGGGAGTTCGGGTCGGCGGGCGGACCCGGGCGGCTCCGTGGACGGGGCGCACACCGGCGCGGAGGCCGCCGCCGACGCGGCCACGTCCACCGCCGCGCCGCCGCGCCCCTCGACGCCGCCGCCCCAGCCGGCCCAGCCGGCCGCGACTCCGCCGCGCGGCGAGTACGGGCCGCCCGCCTCCGCGGCCCACTCCGCGTACGCCCAGCCCTGGGGGACCGGGCCGCCGCCGAGCGGCGTGGGCCCGGTTCCGGGACCGGCCGGCAGCGGACCGCCCGGCCCGGGTCCGGGGCCCAACACCCCGCCGCCCGCGGGGAGTTCGTCCCTCACCCCGAAATCACCGCGCGTCTTCGGCAACGTACTCGCGGCCGGGCTCGGCGTGGCGGTGCTGTGGGGGGTCGGCCGGCTGGCGCTGGGCTTCTCCGTCTACAGCGACCTGGAGTCTCCGCGGCCCGGCAGCGGGGACTCGGTGCAGCTCGCGGTAACCGGCTACGACGCCATGCACTTGTGCGCGGAAGCGCTCGAACTCGCCCTCGTCGGACTGTGGTTGACGCTGATCGTGAGCTGGTGCCTGTGGTTCTGGCGGGTCCGGATGAACGCGGAGGCGCTCGCCCCCGGGCGGGTGCGCTACAGCACGTTCATGGCGCTCGGCAGCTGGTTCATCCCGGTCTGCAACTTCTTCATGCCGAAGCAGGTGATGAAGGACATCTGGCTGGTGAGCGTGCCGCCCGAGTCGATACGGCCGCCGATCCCGCAGCTGTACGGGCCGGGCGTGCCGTACCGCCCTGGCGTACCGCTCGGGCTGGTGCACAACTGGTGGTGGCTGTGGCTGCTGTCGTTCTGCATGACCCCGGCCATGGCCGAGTCGTGGTACGACCACATCTCCATCACCGGTGCCCGGCAGACGCTCGCGCTCGAACTGTGCACCGACTTCCTCGGCATGGTCACCTGTCTCGTGACGTGCCTCATGGTGCTGCGGCTCACCTCGCTCCAGGACGACCGCATCGCGGAGCGGGCGTGAACCGCCGCCCGGCGGAGACTGTTTGGGGAGACGGGTCGGGCGCGCGGGGCGGGACGTATACCGTACGGAGGCACAGGCCCTTGCCCAGGCCCGCAGTTGTCGATTGACGTGGGGGAACAACGAATGGCGAAGCTGGCGGCGGACGACCCCCGCACGATCGGCGGTTACCGGCTGCTGAGCAGGCTGGGCGCCGGCGGCATGGGCCGGGTCTATCTGGCCCGCAGCGACCGCGGCCGCACGGTCGCGGTGAAGCTCGTGCAGGAAGGGCTCGCACAGCAGCAGGAGTTCAGGGCGCGGTTCCGGCAGGAGGTGCAGGCGGCGCTCCAGGTCGGGGGCGAGTGGACGGCGCCGGTGCTGGACGCCGACACCGAGGCGGCGATCCCCTGGGTCGCCACCGGCTACATCGCGGGCCCTTCGCTGGAGCAGGTCGTCGCCCACGAGTACGGGCCGCTGCCGGAGCGTTCGGTGGTGCTGCTCGCGGCCGGGCTGACGCGTGCGCTGCGCTCCATCCACGCGGCGGGCCTGATCCACCGCGACATGAAGCCGTCCAACGTGCTGTTGACGATCGACCGGCCGCACGTGATCGACTTCGGTATCTCGCGGGCGCTGGAGGCGGCCGGCAACGACGGTCTGACGCGCACCGGTTCGGTGCTCGGCTCGCCCGCGTTCATGGCGCCCGAGCAGGTCATGGGCCGCCAACTGAGCGGCGCGACCGACGTGTTCTGCCTCGGCGCGGTGCTGGCGTACGCGGCGACCGGTCGGCAGCCGTTCGGGTCCACGGATCTGGAGGCGCACGCGCTGCTGTACCGCATCGCGCACGAGGAGCCGGATCTGGCCGAACTGCCGCAGGGGCTGCACCAGTTGGTCGTCGCCTGCCTGGCGAAGGACCCGGACTCGCGGCCCACGCTGGAGCAGCTGCTGGCGTCGCTGCCGGACACGGACGGGCAGGGCGGTCTGGACGTCGGCGGCGAGCCGTGGCTGCCGGGCGCGCTCATCGCCAAACTCGGCCGTCACGCGGTCCAGTTGCTGGACACCGAGAACCCGGACACGGGCGGCATCCCGACCGTGAATCGCGCGGACGCGGCGGCCGCCACCGGCTCCGCGGCCATGGGTTCCGGCGCGATGGACTCCGGAGCCGTGGGTTCCGGCGCGATGGGTTCCGGGGCCGTGGGCTCCGGTACTCCCCCTTCCGGCGCGCAGCCTCCCGGCACGGCCGTCGACCCGTACGCCGATGTGCACGGCGCGCACACCGCGTTCGCACCGGACGCTCCGGCGGGCACCGGCACTCCGCCGCACGGCCCGTACGGCGCACCGGGCCCGCCGGGTCCGTACGGAGCGCAGGGCGGGTACGGCCCGCAGGGCGACTACGGGCCGCAGGGCGGGCCGGGCGGCTACGGCCGGTCCGGGGGCTACGCCCAGTCCGGCGGCTACAGCGGCCCGTACACCGTCCAGGGCGGGTACGGCCCCGACTCCCCGCAGGCGCAGGGGAGTTCGGGACCTTCGGGGGACCACGGGCGGGGCCGCGGTGCGCCGGCCCGCCGGGGCGGTGTCGCCACCAAAGTGGTGGCGGTCGCGCTGGCGCTGGTGCTGGTGGGCGGCGGCGCGCTGCTGGCGGTGAAGCTGTTCGCGCCGGGCGGCGGAGGCGGGGAAGGCGTCCGCGGCGGCGACGTTCCGGCGCACTACGTGGGGACGTGGCAGCTGCAGAGCGGCCCGCCCGGGCAGACCGTGCGGCTGAAGATCAAGCAGGGGAAGAAGGGCGACAAGGTCGCCACCGTCGACTACAAGGGCCAGGGCTGGCACTGCGAGTTCGCCGCCAAGCTGATGAACCCCGAGGAGCCGATCAGGCTCGGTCCGTCCCAGGTCGTCTCCGAGTCCTCCACGCAGGCGTGCAAGCCGGGACCGCCCAGCAACCTGAAGCTCACCGGCGACGTGCTGCACCGCCGCTACCCGCCGAACCTCCACAGGCCCGTGGAGAACTTCCGGCGGAGCTGAACGCGCTTCGGGCCGCGGAACACCGCTTCGGGCCGGTGAACGCGGATTCCGGCCGAGTCGGGGGCCCGCGCTGACAAGGCCGTTCGGTCGCCGGGGCGCGGGCCCCGGCGACCGCCGTCACCTTCTCACTTCGTCTCCAGGTCGCGGCGCCGGAAGCCCCACACGCCCGCCGCGAGCAGCGCCGCCGCGACCGCCGTCAGCACTGCCAGCGGCGCCAAGTCCAGCTGCTGCGCGGGCAGTTGCGGCACGTGCCCGAACGGCGACAGGTCCTCCGTCCAGTCCGGGAAGCGCAGGACGCGCCCCAAGTAGCCGACGCCGAACGCGTACACCGGCACCAGCCACGCCGCCGGCGCCGCCCGCGGCAGCCAGCCGTACAGCACCGCCGCGACGCCGACCGTCACCCACAGGCCCGGCGCGTACGCCAGCGCCGCCCCCGGCAGCGACAGCAGCAGCCCGCGGTCGCCGGTCGACGCGGCGCCCGCGGCCCCGAACCCGAGCCCGGCCAGCAGCATCGCCAGCGTGCTGCCGAGCAGCGCGACGGCCAACTGCCCGGACAGCCAGCGGGTGCGGGACAGCCCGGTGGCCAGCAGCGGTTCGGCCCGCCCGGCCGACTCCTCGGCGCGCGGCCGCAGCGCGGCCAGTACGGCGCAGACCGCGGCGACCACCGCGTTGACGATCATCACGATCGAGGCGAACGACTCCGCGAGGGACGCCCCTCCGGCCTGCGCCAGCGCCGGGTCCAGTGCCCTTCTGGTGGCGCCGGCGCCGAGCAGGTCGTCCACGTCGCCGAGCAGCGACCCGTACATGCCGCCGAGCAGCAGCAGCGCACAGCCGAAGCCGGCGAGCAGCCCGCGCTGGAGGCGCAGCGCGAACCACGGCGGGCTCGCCAGCGCCCGCGACGCCGCCGGCCTGCCGCGCCGCGGCGGGCGCAGCCCGGCGCCCACGTCCCGGCGGGTGCTCAGTACGTAGCCGGCGGCCGCGGTGAGCAGCGCCGCGGCCGCCGTCGGCAGCAGCGGCCACCAACTCCCGTCCACATACGGGTAGCTGCGCTGCGCCCAGCCGATCGGGGAGAGCCAGGACAGCGTCCCGTCGCCGACGTCCCCGGCCGCGCGCAGCACGTACGCGGCGCCGACGACCGCCAGCGCCGCCCCGGAGGCGCTGCGCGCGTGCTCGGTGAGCTGCACGGTCACGGCGGCGACCCCGGCGAAGACGGCGCCGACGCCCGCGCACACCGCGCCGTACAGCAGCGCACCGTGCCAGTCGCCGCGGGTCGGCCCGTAGCAGCCGAGGCCGAGCGCCAGCAGCCCGCCGAGTACGACGACCGCGGCGAGGGCGAGCAGCAGCGCGGCGGTCAGCGGCGCGTGCCGTCCGACGACGGTGGAGCGCAGCAGTTCGGCCCGGCCGGTCTCCTCCTCGTCGCGGGTGTGGCGCACCACGGTCAGCACGCTCATCAGCGCGATCAGTACGGCCGCGAAGCCGATCGTCTCGTGCCCGAGCATCGCCCCGAACCCGCTGCCGCCCGGCGCGGTGTAGCCCTCGACGTAGCGGCGCGGCCCGGTCATCGCGAGCGCCGCCGGGCTGCCCATCGTCCCGGCGATGGTGGCGCGGTCGGCGAGGTGCGGGTAGAGCGTCTCCAGCTTTCCGGCGGTCGCGAGCGTGAACAGCAGCAGCGCCGCGATCCACACGGGCAGCCGCAGCCGGTCGCGGCGCAGCGCGAACCGCAGCAGCGTGCCGGTGCCGGTGGTCGCGCCCGTGCCGGCGGCGGCCGTACGTGCGGGCGCGGGCGCGGGTGCGGCGGGGACGGCGGTCATCGGGCGGCTCCTTCGCCGGCCGCGGCGGCGGAGGTGTGCCCGTTGGCGGCGAGTTCGTCGCCGTAGTGCCGCAGCATCAGCTCCTCCAGGGTCGGCGGGTGGCTGGTGAGGCTGCGCAGCCCGAGGCCGCTGAGGTGGCGTATCGCCGCGTCGAGGTGCGCACCGTCGACGGCGAAGTGCACGCGGCTGCCGGTGAGTTGACCGCCTCCGCCGGCTCCGGACTCGGCCCCGGAACCCTCGCTCGCGGCGGGCTCGTCCACACGCTCCTCGCGCAGCCCGTGCACTCCCGGCAGTTCGGCGAGCCCGGCCGCGGGCCGTTCGGTCTCCGCCTCGACCGTGGTGCGGGTCAGGTGCCGCAGCTCGCCGAGCGTCCCGGACTGCGCGATGCGCCCGAGCCGGATGATGCTGACCCGGTCGCACAACTTCTCCACCTGGGCGAGGACGTGGCTGGAGAGCAGCACCGTACGGCCCGCCGCCTTCGCCTGGAGCACGACGTCCTGGAAGACGACCTCCATCAACGGGTCGAGGCCCGCGGTCGGTTCGTCCAGCAGCAGCAGTTCGGCGTCGGAGGCGAGGGCCGCGACGATGGCGACCTTCTGCCGGTTGCCCTTGGAGTAGGTGCGGCCCTTCTTGGTCGGGTCGAGGTCGAAGCGCTCGACGAGTTCGTCGCGCCGTGCGCGGTCGATGCCGCCGCGCAGCCGCGCGAGCAGGTCGATGGCCTCGCCGCCGCTGAGGTTCGGCCACAGTTCGACGTCGCCGGGCACGTAGGCGAGCCGGCGGTGCAGCGGTACCGCGTCGTGCCAGGGGTCGTGTCCGAGCAGCCGCGCGCTGCCGGCGTCGGCGCGCAGCAGCCCGAGCAGGATGCGGAGGGCGGTGGACTTGCCGGCGCCGTTCGGGCCGAGGAAGCCGTGCACTTCGCCGGTGCGCACCTCCAGATCGAGGCCGTCGAGCGCGCGGGTGCGGCCGAAGTTCTTGACGAGTCCCCGTGCCGAGACGGCCGGGTCCGTGGTGGACGTCTTCATGCCCGCGAAGCTACGCGCGCTTCACAAATTTGTGAAGTTAAGGAAGCGTTAGGATCGCGGCAGCACGGCCCGCGGAACGAGCGCCGGCGGCTGCGCACTCCGTACGCAGCCGCCCACAGCGCGGAGCCGTGCAGCGCACAGAGCAGAAGAGGAAGCGGTAGCCCGATGCCCAAGCCGACGCCGCAGTCCACGCCGAGGCGGAAAGCGCAGAAGCAGAAGCCGTCCACGCGCAGCGAGTTGGAGCAGTACGACGCGACGGCGGCCACCTTCGTCGAGCGGTTCGCCGCCGACATGACCGAGGCGGGCATGCAGCGCATGGGCGCCCGCGTCTTCGCCTGCCTGCTCGCCTCCGACGACGGCGCCCTCACCTCCGCGCAGCTCGCGGAACGGCTGCGCATCAGCCCGGCCGCCGTCTCCGGCGCGGTGCGCTACCTCGCCCAGGTCCGCCTCGTCAGCCGCGAACGCGAACCGGGCTCCCGGCGCGAGCGCTACCGCGTACACGAGGACACCTGGTACGAAGCGCTCGTCGACCGCGACCGGCTCCTCGCCCGCTGGACCGCCTCGCTGCACTCGGGCGAACAGGCCGTCGGCCCGGGCACCCCGGCCGGCGAACGGCTCCGGGACACCGCCGACTTCCTGGACTTCATGCAGGAGGAGCTGGAGGGCATGCTGGAGCGCTGGCGCGAGCACCGCGCACACCGCACGGACGGCCCGACCGCCAACGGCTGAACCGCCCTCGTACGTACGGGAGCCGCCGCCCATCGCTCCGAAGACCCCGCTCTGGACCGGGAGTTCAGCCCGCGGCTTCTCGGCTCGGCCGCCGCTCAGGCCGGGAGGGTGAGCGTCCAGGCGCCCGCGACCGCGGTCCAGGTGCGGCGGCGCACCGGGCCGCCGATCAGCACGTCGGCGCGGTAGCGGAAGTCCGGCCCGGAGACCGTCACCGCCCGCGCCCGCACCCGCACCGGTGCGCGGGCGGCCGCGGCGTCCCCGTGCGCTTCCGGAGCGGACCCGTGCGCCGAGCCGTCGGTACGCACCGCCGAGCGCACCGTCACCTGGGCCAGCCCGCCCTCACCTTCGCCCGAAGTGACCGAGACCTCCGACACGGGCTGGTCGAGGTCGGCGAGCAGCCGGCCGTCGGCCTCGACGCGCAGCCGGCGGGCGGCGCCGGACGAGCCGTGCCGTTCGCCGTGCCGGTGCCGCGCGCGGTCGCCGCCCGCGCCCGACTCCCGTACCGCGCGCAGCCGTTCGCGCAGCGACCGCGGCCACGGGCCGTGCGCTTCGCCGTCGCCGCCGTACTCCTGCGCGGGCCCCACGAGTCCACCGGGCTCTTCGGAGCGGCCGCCGTACCCGGACGCGGCGCCGTCCGCCCCTTCCGCGCCGCCCGGACCGCCCGGCGCCCCCGACGAGCCACCCGGCCCACCCGGCCCACCCGGCATCCCGGACGTAGCCGGCGCCCCCGAGCCCCCCGGCGGCCCCGAAGTCCCGTGCGGCCCCGGAGAGTTCGGCGGGGCCGCCGCACCGGGCACGTCCGGCAGGCCCGGCAGCCCGGGCAGCGTCTCCGGAATGCGCAGGCCGCCCAAGACCACGCCGCCGCTGTCGTCTATCAGCAGCCCCAGCCGCCGGCTCACCCCGGCCAGCGCCGTACGCGCCGCCGAGACCGCGTCGCAGGGCAGCCCCAGCCCGCGCGTCAGCGCGACGCTCGACGCCGTGCCGACCGGCACCACCGCGAGCGCCGCGTCCGCCAACTCCCGCTCCCGGTACAGCAGTCGGACGGCGCGCAGCAGCGCACAGTCGTCGCCGACGACCACCAGGCGGCGGCTGCCCCGGCGGGCCAGCACCCGCTCCGTCTCCCGCGGGCCGTCCGGCAGGCACACCTTCACGCCCGGTGCGCCCGCGCACAGCACGTCGCGCGCGATCCGCACGGACTCCCCGTCCGTACGCCGGGCGACCGGATCGATCACCAGGAGCAGGGGAGAACCGGAGGTCGTCGAGGTCGTCGTTCCGGGATCTGGGGCCGACACCGTGTTCCTCTCTCAGGTAGCCTCTCGGTGCAAGAGCCCCTGTCGCTGTTGCGCCAGGGGCTTCCTCGATCTGGGGCACCGTCCGCGGCCTCGTACGGCGCCGTGCGGGCACCGGTGTGCCGGCGCACTCGCCACGGCACCCCTCCCGCACGGGGCCACGCCCGTGGGCATGCCCCGCCCGGAAGGGGTGTACGCCTGTGCCCGCACTCGTGCTGCTCGGTGCTCAGTGGGGTGACGAAGGCAAGGGAAAGGCCACCGACCTGCTCGGCGGCTCGGTGGACTACGTAGTGCGCTACCAGGGCGGCAACAACGCCGGCCACACCGTCGTCGTCGACGGCGAGACGTACGCGCTGCACCTGCTGCCCTCCGGCATCCTCTCTCCCGGATGCACTCCGGTCATCGGCAACGGCGTCGTCGTCGACCCCGCCGTCCTGCTCTCCGAGCTGAGCGGACTGGCGGAGCGCGGCGTCGACACCTCGAAGCTGCTGCTCAGCGGCAACGCGCACCTGATCACGCCGTACCACACCGAAGTCGACAAGGTCACCGAACGGTTCCTCGGCAAGCGGAAGATCGGCACCACGGGGCGCGGCATCGGCCCGGCCTACGCGGACAAGATCAACCGCACCGGCATCCGCGTCCAAGACCTCTTCGACGAGTCGATCCTGACGCAGAAGGTCGAAGCCGCCCTCGACTTCAAAAACCAGGTGCTGGCCAAGCTCTACAACCGCCGGGCGGTGCGCGCCGACCAGATCGTCGAGGAACTGCTCGGCTACGCCGACCGGTTGCGCGACTACGTCGCCGACACCAGCCTCGTCCTCAACCGCGCCGTCGACGAAGGCCGCGTCGTCCTCTTCGAAGGCGGCCAGGGCACGCTGCTCGACGTCGACCACGGCACGTACCCCTTCGTGACGTCCTCCAACGCGACGGCGGGCGGGGCCTGCACGGGCTCCGGCGTCGGGCCGACGAAGATCAGCCGGGTCATCGGCATCCTCAAGGCGTACACGACCCGCGTCGGCTCGGGCCCGTTCCCGACCGAACTGCTGGACGCGGACGGCGAAGCGCTGCGCGCAGCCGGCGGCGAGCGCGGCGTCACCACCGGCCGAGACCGGCGCTGCGGCTGGTTCGACGCCGTCATCGCCCGCTACGCCGCCCGCGTCAACGGCCTCACCGACTTCTTCCTCACCAAACTCGACGTACTGACCGGCTGGGAGCGCATCCCGGTCTGCGTCGGCTACGACATCGAAGGCGAGCGCACCGGCGAACTACCCTTCAGCCAGAGCGACTTCCACCACGCGAAGCCGGTCTACGAGTACCTGCCGGGCTGGACCGAGGACATCACCGCAGCCAAAACCTTCGCCGACCTGCCGAAGAACGCGCAGGGGTACGTTAGAGCGCTGGAGGAGATGTCCGGAGCGCCGATCTCGGCGATCGGCGTCGGACCCGGCCGGGACGAGACCATCCAGCTCAACTCGTTCCTGTAGGGCGGGCGTTCGCTCCCGTGCGGCGGCCGTCGCGGCACGCGCGCCTCACCAGCCCTCGAACTCCAAGGTGTTGTCGCACACCTCGTACTCCCCGGCGGCCAGCTTGTCCCGCAGCGCCTCCAGAAACGCCGTGAAGGAGGGCGCGACCGGCGGTTCGAGATCCGGCACGTTCGGGCGGAAGAACACCTGCCCGTACGTGCCGAGTTCGCCGGGCGACAGGTCGATCGCGTAGCCGTCGTTCTGGAACGAAGCGAACTTCAGCCAGCCGGGCGACCAGCCGCGCATCGCGAAGTGAGCGGGCTGCGGCTGCGGTTCGGCGAAATCGGCGGCCACCTCGGAGAGCATGCCGTAGTCCTCGATCATCTCGTCCACGGTCATGAAATGCTGGAACTCCAGCGGCCCGTTCAGCCAATCCGGATCGTCCTGGCCGCCGTGCAAGGTGAGGAACTCCCGGAAATCCGCGGGCAGTTCGCGGCCGACCCGCCGCTCCAGCCGCGCGACGTCCGCCTCACCGTTCCCCGGCAGAAACGGCGCGGTCGGCTCGGGCAGCGCGGCCGCCATACGCGCCAGCACCTCGGTCCAGAGGTCTCGTACGGACATCGGCGCCTCTCTCGGTTTGTTTGTTCGCTCGCCTCCGGGCCCCTGAAAGCTGGTGTCGACGGTCCTCAGCCTTCGTCTCCCCCTGCCTTCGGCGGGAGGTGCCCCCGGCGCTCCTCGACTTCGATCCCTTTCGACACCAGCGGGGGCCCTTCGGCTCTCCCCCTGCCTTCGGCGGGAGGTGCCCCCGCACTGGAGTTGCCCCAAGAGGAGGCTGAGCCAAGAAGCCTTGTACGGACGGGGGTTGGCCCGAGCAGCCCCGTATCCGGGCGGGGAGTCGGCCCGAGCAGTCCCGCGACCGGGCGGGGTTGGCCCGAGCAGCTAGGTCAGCGTCTCCAACAGCACGCCGAACGCCGGGGTGTCCGGGGTGAACGGCGCGAAGTGGCCCACGCCGGGCAGCAGATGGAGCCGTGCGCCCCAGTTGTTCGCGTAGCTGCGGGACAGCTCCGGCGGCACGTCCGCGTCCGCGGTGCCGTGCAGGATCTCCACCGGCACCCGCGGCAGCAGCCGCATCGGGTCGGCCGCGTCCAGCAGCTCGCGGGTTCGCTGCTCGCCACCGCCCTTCCCGTCGCCCTCGTCGTCGAGGCCGAGGAACGCGGCCACCGCCCCGTCGCTCAGCCGCAGTTCGTGTGCCCGCGCGAGGTCGGCCAGCGGCGCGACGGCGACGACGCGGCCCGCCGCGCGCTCCCGCCGCGCCGCCGCCCACAGCGCGAGCTGCCCGCCCGCCGAGTGCCCGAGCAGGACGCCGGGCGGCGCGCCCAGCAGATCCAGCGCGGCGTCCACGTCCTCCGCCGTCGCCGGCCAGCCGCCGCCACCGCCCTCGCCGTCGCCGACCCGCCGGTACTCCAGCAGCGCCACCCGCCGGTCGCCGCGCCGCGCCAACTCCGCGGCGAACGCCCGCAGATGGGTGCGGTCGTACGCGGCGCGCCAGTAGCCGCCGTGCAGCACCGCGACCGTCGGGCCGCCCGCCTCCGGCCCGGACCGGGCCTCGTAGAAGTCGACGAGCTGCGCGGGATGGTCGCCGTAGCGCTCGGTACGGTCCGGGGGCACCGGCTTCCGGTCCAGCAGCGCCCGCCACTCCGCGTCGCCGCCGCTCACGTCGGTCATCCCCGGCTCGCCCCCGTCCAACAGACCAGTCCCGTACGTCCGTTCCGTACGCCGCCTCGCACAGCCCGTGCGCTACGGCCGCCGCGCGCGCAGCACGTCGCCCAGCGTCCGCGCCGCGCGCTCCACGTCCGCGAACGACGTGTACAGCGGCGTGAATCCGAAGCGCAACGTGTCCGGCGGCCGGTGGTCGATGACGACGCCGCGGTCCAGCAGCTCCCGCGTCACGTCCGCCGCGTCCGGGCAGTGCAGCGCGATCTGGCTGCCGCGCCGCGCATGCTCCTCCGGAGTGGCCGACCGTACCGGCCCGTCCGCGCCGCCCGCGCCCGGCACGTACTGCCGCACACAGCGCAGGAAGAAGTCCGACAGCGCGAGGCTCTTCGCGCGTACGGCGCCGATGCCGACGCCGTCCCAGACGCGCAGCGCCTCCTCCAGCGCCAGCATCGACAGGATGTCCGGAGTGCCGACCCGGCCGCGCGGTGCGCCCTCCGCCGGCACGTAGTCGGCGGACATGGCGAACGGCTCGCTGTGCGAGTTCCAGCCGGGCAGCGGCGAGTCGAAGCGGTGCTGCAACTCGCGGCGCACGTACAGGAACGCCGGCGAACCCGGCCCGCCGTTGAGGTACTTGTAGGTGCAGCCGACGGCGAAGTCGGCGCCGGTGGCGTCCAGTTCGACCGGTAGCGCGCCCGCGCTGTGGCACACGTCCCACACGACGCGGCCGCCGGTGCGGTGCAGGGCCTCGGTCACCTCGGCGACGTCGCGCAGTTCGCCGGTGCGGTAGTCGACGTGGTTGACCAGCGCCACCGCCGTGTTCGGGCCGACCGCGTCGGCCATCTCGTCCGCCGGCACCGCCCGCACCCGGGCCCCGGTCATCCGCGCCGCCGACTCGGCGATGTAGCCGTCCGTGGGGAACGTGCCCGCGTCGACGAGGACTTCGCCCCCGTCGCGCCGCCGGTCGTCCGCGCCCGAGCCGGCCCGTACGACGCGCAGCGCGCCGACGACCGCCTTCAGTACGTTCACACTCGTCGAGTCGCCGACCACGATCTGCCCGGGGGCGGCGCCGACCAGCGGCGCGATCCGGTCGCCGATCCGCTCCGGCGCCTGCCACCAGCCCGACTCGGACCACGAACGGATGCGCAGCCGGCCCCACTCGCGGGCGACCACGTCGGCCACCCGGTCCGGGACGCTGCGCGGAAGCGCGCCCAGCGAGTTGCCGTCCAGGTAGACGGTGCCGTCGTCCAGCACGAACTCGGCCCGCTTGGCGGCCAGTTCGTCCTCGCGGTCGTACGCCTCGGCCGCGCCCGCCAGCTCGGCCGCCGGCTCGTTCCGCTCACGCGTCTCAGACATGGCTGCGGGCCGTCCACAGCTCGGGGAAGACGTACTTGGCGGCGCGCTTCTCCAGCCAGGCCACACCGGCCGAACCGCCGGTGCCGACCTTGGAGCCCATCGCCCGCCGGGTCGCGACCAGATGGTCGTTGCGCCATCGCCACACCAGCTCGGCCACCTCGGTCAACGACTCGCCCAGCCGCACCAGTTCGTCCTCGCCGCCGCGCGTGTAGATGTCCGCCCACACCGCCTCGACCGCCGGATCCGCCTCGTACGGGCGGCTCACGTCCCGCTTCAGCACCGCCTCCGGAACGTCCTCGCCGCGCCGCGCGAGGAAGCGCAACACCTCGTCGTACAGGCTCGGTTCGTGCAGCGCCTTGGACAACTCGTCGTGCACGCGCGGCGTTCCGCGGTGCGGCACCAGCATCGACGCCGACTTCTCGCCGAGCAGGAACTCCAGCCGCCGGTACATCGCCGACTGGAAGCCGGAGCCCTCGCCCAGCGCCGAGCGGTACGAGTTGAACTCGGCGGGCGTGAGGTGCGCCAGCGGCTCCCACGACGCGTTCAGCGACCGCAGCTCGTACGTGGAACGCTTCAGCGCGGCCCGCGTCCGGGCCAGGTCGTCGTGGCGCAGCGCCTCGGCCGCGGTCTGCCACTCGTGCACCAGCACCGTGAACCACAGCTCCATCACCTGCGTGGTGACCAGGAACGCCATCTCGCCGGGGTCGTCGGAGAGCGGCTGCTGCAGGTGCGTGAGCACGTCGGCCTGCACGTAGTCCTCGTACGGTGTGGTGCCTGCGAAGTCGAGGTTCGGGTTCTCCGGCACCACGCCTTCGTGGGATTGCGACGCCATCTGTCACTCCTGTCTCAACGGTCCCGGGATCGCCGGGCTCTCCGGGATCATCGTGCGAACCCGTGCACCCGGCAAGGGCCACCCGGTGCGGAGCGGACCGCCCCGCACCGGCGCCCGCCGCCCGGCTCCGGCGCACACCTCGCAGCGCCCGGTCTCGGCGCCCACGCCGCCCAACTCACGGCGCCGGGCGCCACGTTCGCCGGCGGCGGCGCTCAGCCCAGCGTCTCCGCCGCCGTCGGCGAACTCTCCTTCAGGAACGTCGTGCAGCGCTCGTACTCCTCCTGCTCGCCGATCTCGCCGGCCGCCCGCGCGAGCGCGTGCAGCGCGCGCAGGAAGCCGCGGTTGGGCTCGTGCTCGAACGGCACCGGTCCGTGCCCCTTCCAGCCGTTGCGGCGCAGCGCGTCCAGGCCGCGGTGGTAGCCGGTGCGTGCGTAGGCGTACGACTCGACGACGCGGCCGCCCTCGTAGGCGTCGTCGGCGAGCTGCGCCCAGGCCAGCGAGGAGGCCGGGTAGCGGGCGGCGACCTCGGCGGGCGCCGTGCCGGAGGCGAGCAGTTCGCGCGGCTCCGGGTCGTCGGGCAGGTGGGTCGGGGGCGGATCCCCGAGCAGGTTCTGGTGAATGCTCATGCGCTCCAGTCTGCCTCGGCACGCGCGAAGCGGCCGTGGCGCGGGCCTCGCTACGGCGGCATGGGGAAGGCCCGGCGCCAGGATCCCTACGGTCCGTACGGATCGTGCCACCGGGCCCTCCGCCCGCTCGCCGCCGCGGCGGCCGCGTCGGCTCAGCCGCGTCAGCTCAGCTTGGTGCCCGTCGAGCGCAGGTTCGCGCACGCCTGCTGCACGCGCTCGGCCATGCCCTTCTCCGCCGCCTTGCCCCAACTCCGCGGGTCGTAGGTCTTCTTGTCGCCGACCTCGCCGTCCACCTTCAGCACGCCGTCGTAGTTGCGGAACATGTGGTCCGCGACCGGACGCGAGAAGGCGTACTGGGTGTCGGTGTCGAGGTTCATCTTCACCACGCCGTTCTCCAGCGCGGTGGCGATCTCGGCGTCCGTGGAACCGGAGCCGCCGTGGAAGACGAAGTCGAACGGCGACTGCTTGCCGAACTTCGCGCCCACGCCCTCCTGGAGGTCCTTCAGCAGCTCGGGCCGCAGCACCACGTTGCCCGGCTTGTACACCCCGTGCACGTTGCCGAACGACGCCGCCAGCAGGTAGCGGCCCTTCTCGCCGAGACCCAGCGCCTCCGCCGTACGCAGCGCGTCGTCGACCGTCGTGTACAGCTCGTCGTTGATCTCGTTCGAGACGCCGTCCTCCTCGCCGCCGGTCGGCGTGATCTCGACCTCGAGAATGATCTTTGCGGCGGCGGCCTGCGCCAGCAGCTCCTGCCCGATCTCCAGGTTGTCCGCCAGCTTCTCCGCGGAGCCGTCCCACATGTGCGACTGGAACAGCGGCTCCTTGCCCGCGTCCACCCGCTCCTTGGAGAGCGCGAGCAGCGGCCGGACGTAGCCGTCGAGCTTGCCCTTCGGGCAGTGGTCGGTGTGCAGCGCGACGTTGACGGGATACTTCGCGGCGACGGTGTGCGCGAACTCGGCGAGGGCCACCGCGCCGGTCACCATGTCCTTGCTGTACTGGCCGCCCAGGAACTCCGCGCCCCCCGTGGAGATCTGGACGATGCCGTCGCTCTCCGCCTCCGCGAAGCCGCGGAGCGCGGCGTGCAGCGTCTGCGACGAGGTGACGTTGATGGCGGGATAGGCGAACTTGCCGGCTTTCGCCCGGTCGAGCATCTCGGTGTAGACCTCGGGGGTCGCGATGGGCATCTGTCCGCTCCTTGGGTGCGTATCGGCCGTATCGGCTCTGGCTCAAGCGTTCAGCTCTACGGAAGCGACGTCATCGTCGGGGCCATCCTCCCAGACGGGCCCGCGTCCTCCAGCCCGTCGCTCACCGCCGTACCGAAGCGTGCCGGGGGCGCGGGTTTCACGTGAACCGCCGCGCGGCCGCCGGCACGGGCGTACGGCAACGGCCGTGCCCGGAGCCGCAGTTGGCGGGCGTTGGCCGGCGCCTACCCGGACCGCTGCTCCCCGCCGTCCTGCGCCTCCCTGTCCGGTACCACTTCGGGCAGCTCGTACGCGTACAGGTACGGAAGCCCGGCCTCCGCCATCGCCGAGGCCGCGCCGCGGTCGACGATCGTGGCCACCGCGGCGACCTCGCCGCCCGCCTCGCGCACCGCTTCGACGGCGGTGAGCGGCGAGTTGCCGGTGGTGGAGGTGTCCTCGACGATCAGCACCCGGCGCCCGGCGACGTCCGGACCCTCGATCCGCCGCTGCAGCCCGTGCGCCTTGCCCGCCTTGCGTACGACGAACGCGTCCAGCCGCCGGCCGCGGGCCGCCGCCGCGTGCAGCACCGCGGTGGCCACCGGGTCGGCGCCGAGGGTCAGCCCGCCCACGGCGTCGAAGTCCAGCCCGGCGGTGAGGTCGAGCATCACCTGGCCGGCGAGCGGCGCCGATTCGCCGTCCAGCGTGACCCGGCGCAGATCGATGTAGAAGTCGCTCTCCGCCCCGGACGAGAGCGTGACCCGTCCGTACACGACGGCCTTTTCCCTGATCTGGCGCAGCAGTTCACCGCGGGCCCCGGAGGGAGAGGAGAGCGGGGAGGCGCCCGGAGCGGAGGCGGCGGAGGAGGAAGGGGTACTCATGGCAGCCGAGCCTATCGAGCGCCGTGGAGCCGCAGTTCGGGCCGACGGGGGGACCGGATGGGACGAGGCGGGATCGGACGAGACCGGAGGGGACGGGGGACGGCGGTTCAGGAGCCGAGCGTGCGCCACGTCCAGTTCGTGGAGACCTCCAGCGGATCGATGAGCGTGACCAGCCGCGGGTGGCTGTTGAGCCCGTTGGGCGGGCCCGACTGCGGCTCGACGCAGACTGCCTCCGGCTGCTCGTCGTAGATCACGACCCACTCGGCCCGGCTCTTGATCCGCAACTCCAGCTGCTCGGGCCAGGTCAGCGTCACATCCACTCCGTCCGGCATGCCGAAGCAGTCGTCCCAGGGGCCGGGCTGCGGAGCGATGCGCTTGCCCGTCGGCAGATGGTCCGCGCCGCGCTCCTCCTGCCAGCCGGGCTCGAAGTCGATGCGTACGTCGCGGCCTTGGGCGCTCTCGCCCTCCCCGGAGAGGTTGCGCAGGAACCACGGGTGCCAGCCGGCCTGCGCGGGGAAGCTGGCGTCCGCGGTCTCGACGCCCAGCGAGAGCGTGAGCCCGCCGCCGTCCTCCGCCAGCTCGACGGTCTGCGTCACGCGGCCCTCCCACGGCCACGGGTCGGTCAGCTCGTGGCAGAACACGGCGGACCGCTCGTCGTGCCGCACCGTCCGCCACGGCACCCGGCGCACCGTGCCGTGGATCGCGTGCGGCCCGCTGTCGACGGGCAGTTGGTACAGCTCGCCACCGCTGCGGAAGCGGCCCTGGTCCGTGCGGCCGCACCACGGCGCCATCACGAACGAGCCGTACCGCTCGCCCTGCCGCAGCAGCTCCGTCCCGCCGATTCGCAGGGACGAGAGCCGGCATCCCTGCTCGGGCTCGACCGTCAACTGGGCGTCTCCTGCCCGGAGCGTGACGCCTCCGGTGGGGGTAGCGGATTGAGTCATGACGCGACCCTAACCGTCGCCGCCGATGTCGACGGCGCGGCATGACCCCGGGTACGGCACCGCCCGCGGCACCGGCCGGGTGCCGCGGGCGGGCGGGCGCGTACGCCGCTTGTTCAGCGCGGGTTCAGCGCGGAGTCGAGCGCGGATCGAGCGCTGGCTCAGCGGCGGCGCCGCAGTGCGCGGCCCAGCACGACGGCGCCCGCGACCACCGCCGCGGCCGCGGGCGCGGCCCAACGCAGCGCCGACGAGGGGGAGTTGGGCGCGGCCACCGGTACGGGCGCGTAGCGGCCGCGGGGCGGCGCGTGGTCGACCTCCTCCGCGCTGCGGCCGATCATGGTGCGGCGGGCGTGCGCGGCTTCGGCGGGCACCTCGTCGGCCGGCTCCTCGTCGTCGTGCAACGGGTCGAGCGAGGACGGCGGGATCTCGGTGTCGAACACGCCGGTACGTTCCGGGAGTTCGCGGGGCTCGGAGGGTTCGGCCGGCTCGGAGGGTTCTCCCGGTTCAGCCGGCTCGGCGGGCTCGGACCGCTCGCCGGACGCTCCGGACGGCTCGGCGGCTTCCGCGGGCCCGCCGGCCTCCGCCGACCCGCCGGCTTCCGCGGGCTCGGCGGACGCGGGCGCTTCGGACGCTTCGCCGGGCTCGGCGTCTGCGGCACCGCCGCCCGTACCGGAGTCCGCCTTGTCGCCCGTCTCCGGGCCCGGAATGCTGGGAATCGCACGCTCGTTGTCGCCGGGCGAGCCGATGCCGCCGGTGCCTCCGGCGCCGTCCGCGGCCTTCGCCGTACCGGAGGGCGCGGCCGGCGCCGCACGCTCGTCGGACTCGCCGGACTCGGGCGGGCTCTCGCGGATGCTGTCGCCGAGCGCGGAACCGAACCGCTCCAGCAGCCGCTGCCCCGCCGCCGCGACCGCCTTCTCCTCGAACTCGCCGAGCCGCCCGCCGCGCCGCACCGTGCCCGAGCACACCAGCCGGGTGCCGTCGCCGTCGCGCGAGGGGCGGGGTACGACGGTCAGTTCGAGCCGTACGGAACCCTCGCCGCGCGCCTCGGTGCCGTCGCCCTCGACCGCGAACTCCTCGCCGTGGCGCGCGAGCTGCAGACTGCCGCGGTAGGTGATCGTGGAGCCGCTTACGCGCAGTCGCAGCCGCCCCTCGATCCTGCCGTACGCGTCCGACGGCGTGCTCGTGCTCTCCGGCTGAAGCCCCGGGACGCAGCGCGCGACGCGTGCGGGGTCGGCGAGTGCCGACCGTACCGAACCGACGGAAAACGGAACGTTCACCTCGTGCTCCATAGGCTGGAGCCTACCCACCGGAACCCGGAGCCGTGAGGGGTAAACGCCCATCCTCCGTGCGGAGAAGCGCCGGGCGGTCGCGGCGCCGGGCGCCTCGCCGGGCGCCCTCGGCGGGGCCTCGGCGGGGTCTCGCCGGGCGCCTCGACGGCTACGGGTGCGGCTCCGGCTCCGGCTGGGGCTCCGGCTCCGGCGTACGCGAGGGATGCCGCCGGCGCAGCCGCCCGCCCTCGGTCGGTGGCCGCCTGCCCACCCGGGTGCGGGTGGAGACCAGCCGGCCCTCCTGCGGATACGAGTGCCAGGTGCGCCAGCGCACTTGGCCGCCGTGCCGCTGCACCAACAGCGCCGTGAACGCGTGCGGGGCGCCGGGGAACGTGCCGGCCAGCCCGTGCGGATGGTCGGCGACGAGCGCCAGCAGCTCCTGGGCGCGGCCGGCGAACGAGGTCGGCGACAGCGTCTCGACCCGGGCCGCGAACTCGTACTCCCATCCCCCTATCTGTTTCGCCACGCCCAGCGGAAGCGGGCTGCTGCTGCCCGGAATGCAGGCGACGGTCTCGGAGCAGGCCCCGTCGTCCTCCTCCAGCAGCACCTGGTGTGAGGCGCCGAGCAGCCGTAACTGGAGCCGGGCGCCGTCGAGTCGGAGATCGCGGGCGGCGAGGGCGGGCAGCGGTTCGCGTCCCAGTGCCCAGGCCAGGTCGCTTGCGCGAGTGTCGGTGTACGCGGTGGTGAGAGTGGTGAGCATGGGTTCGGCTCCGCAAGCACGCGATGGAAGGTGGGCCGGCCACTCCCCGGCGGCTGACCGGAGGGTGCGGCTGCCGGCTCGTGCCCACGTGAAGGACCGGGGTACGGAAATCACCGAATCATGAAAAGGACGCCCCCACAGGCTTTTTCACCAACTCGCACCGGTTTCCATCCCGTAGGGGGCCGAACGGTTCAGTTGTTCAACTGCCTTACGCGCAGCGGCAGATGGCCGAACGGCTCGCTGCGCCTCCGCCAACCGCCGTAGAGAGAGGGCGGCTTGACGCGTACGGGCGGTGGACGCGGGCGGAGACGGACGGCGCCGGGCCGGTGCGGCGCCGAGCCGAGCGCGCCGGTGTCGGACCCTCGGATAGCTTTCCGGCCACTCGACGGAAGGAATCCCATGAGCGACGACGCGTACTCCGCCGTCACCGACATCCCCGAGCTGCGGCTGCTGAAGGAGTTCGAGGACGGCCTCGAAGGCGAGCGCTACACGGACTTCGTGGACTGCTTCGGACTCGGCGTCCACAACGCCCTTCGGGAATGGTTGGCGGCGAAGCCCCCGACGCGTACCTGGAGCGGCTGATCCCCTTCGCCGAAGCGACGGCCTCCGGCTCCTTCTACGCGCTGTGGCGCTGCGACGACCGCACCGACCTGGCCACGCTGCCCGTCGTCTTCTTCGGCGACGAGGGCGGACTGGACGTGGAGGCGGGCAATCTGCGCGAACTCCTCCGGCTGCTCGCCGCCGAGCCGGAGGAGCCGGACCCCGACGACAAGGCGGACGAGGACGACCCCGACGAGGCGGCCGAGGAACGCCGGGAGTTCGCCGAGCTGACCGCCGTGCACCGCAGGTATGTGGCGTGGCTGGAGGAGCACTTCGGGCTGGCCCCGTTCGACGCGAGCGGCGAAGAGGGCGTCGACCACGCGGCGTTGGCCGAGTACACCCGGAGATTCGCCTGCTGGATCGCGGAGTTCGCCTCTCCGGCGCTCCTCGCGGGGGTGCTGACGAGCTGTTCCCCGGATTCGGCCGGCACCGGATCGAGGATCTGCTCAAGAGAGTGGAGGAGGGGTCCACCACGTTGTGGGACGGCCTCAATGCCTGGTAGCCGAGCCCGGGCCGGTGCCGGCCGGCGCCGGAGCCCGCCGCCCACGGCGAACCGGGCGAACCGGCCGCACGGCAGCGGAGTTGAGCGAGCCCGAGGCTTCCCGCAGGATGGCCGCCATGACAGCAGCAGCCCAGGGAACGGCAGGCGACGGGCGCGGCGCCGCCCCCGTGCGGTCCGCCGCCCGCGCCGCACGCCCGCTGCCCAGCAGCCGCCTCGCCGAGTTCGGCACCACGATCTTCGCGGAGATGTCCGCGCTCGCGGTGCGCACCGGCGCCGTCAACCTCGGCCAGGGCTTCCCGGACACCGACGGGCCGGAGGCGGTGCGCGAGGCGGCGGTGCGGGCGCTGCGCGACGGCCGCGGCAACCAGTACCCGCCCGGCCCCGGCGTCCCCGAGCTGCGCGAGGCCGTCGCCGCCCACCGCGCCCACTGGTACGGGCACTTGGGCGCCGCCATGACGTACGATCCGGACACCGAGGTGCTGATCACCGCCGGCGCCACCGAGGCGATCACGGCCGCGCTGCTCGGTCTGCTGGAGCCGGGCGACGAAGTGATCGCCCTGGAGCCCTACTACGACTCGTACGCCGCCGCCGTCTCCATGGCCGGCGGCGTCCGCGTCCCGGTCACGCTCCGCCCCGACGACGGCACCGGGCCCGGTCCCCGCACGTACCGCCTCGACCTCGACGAGCTGCGCGCCGCCGTCACCGACCGCACCCGGCTCATCCTGCTCAACAGCCCGCACAACCCGACCGGCACCGTGCTCTCCCGCGCCGAACTCGCCGCCGTCGCCGAACTCTGCGTCGAACGCGACCTGTTGGCGGTCACCGACGAGGTCTACGAACACCTCGTGTACGAGGGCGCACACCTGCCGCTCGCCTCGTTCCCCGGCATGCGCGAGCGCACGGTCAGCATCAGCTCCGCCGGCAAGACGTTCTCGTTCACCGGCTGGAAGGTCGGCTGGGTGCTGGCGCCGCCGGACCTCGTGGGCGCGGTGCGGTCGGCGAAGCAGTACCTCACCTACGTCTCGGCCGGCCCGTTCCAGTACGCGGTCGCCGAGGCGCTGCGGCTGCCCGACGACTACTTCACCGGGCTGTGCGCGGACCTGCGCGCCAAGCGGGACCTGCTGTCGCAGGGACTGTCCGAGGCCGGTTTCGGCGTCTTCCGCTCCGCCGGCACCTACTTCGTCACGACCGACATCCGCCCGCTCGGCGAGAGTTCGGGCGTCGACTTCTGCCTGGGGCTGCCGGAGCGGTGCGGCGTGGTGGCCGTGCCGACGCAGGTCTTCTACGACCACGAGGCGGCGGGCGCACCGTATGTACGGTTCGCGTTCTGCAAGCGCCGGGAGGTCCTGGCGGACGCGGCGGAACGGCTGAAGGGGGCGCTGGCGGGCGGGCGGTAGGCGCTCCGGGGCCGAACTCCCGGCGCGGCGTGGGCGGTCGGGGGGTGCCGCGCACCAACTCCCGTACGGCGCCGGCCCGTTCGCGCCCCGCAACCTTCTCCGCTCCCGGCACGTCTCACACCGCGTACCGGGCGTCCCCGCGCCCGCTCGCACTGCCGTCGATCCGCGGACTCCTCATGCGTACTCGCCGCGCTCTCGCCCTGCCCGCCGCCGCGACCGCCCTGACGCTCGTGCTGGCCGGCGCCGCCGCCGGCGACTCCGGAACGGTGCGAAGCGGGAGGAGTGTGCGCACCGTCCGCCCGAGTCCCCTGCGGTGCCCGCCCGTTCGGCCGGCAACCCGCACCGTCCCGAGGCCGACTTCGACCACGACGGCTACCCGGATCTCGCCGTGGGCTCGGACGGCGGCCGCCACAGCTACGTAGCGGTGCTCTACGGCGGGCCGCACGGCACCGGCGGCGCACACCGGCGGCTGCTGCCCGGGCGGGCGTTCGGCGTCGGCGAAGAGGACGACTCCGCACCGGAGTTGGCGGCCGGCGACTTCGACGGCGACGGGTTCGCCGACCTCGCGGTGACCGGCTCGGACTCGGTCTCCGTGGCCTGGGGCGGTGCGAAAGGGCTGCGGCACCCCGTCGAGCTGTGGCACGGCACGAAGGCGTACGTGACCGAGCAGCCGGCCGCGGGCGACTTCGACGGCGACGGGCACACCGACCTGGTCTTCGGGCAGGGCGCCCGAATCCGGCTGCTGCGCGGCCCGTTCACCCGCGAAGGCCCCGTACGCCGTGGCGCGACCGCCGTCGATCTCGGGTACGACGACCTCGAACGGAGCCTCGCCGCCGGGGACATGACCGGCGACGGCAGAGACGACCTGGTGGTCTTCTCCTCCTACGAGGACGACGGGAACAACGCCGTCTTCCGGCCCGGCACTCCGCACGGTCTGGGCCGCGCCCGAACCCTGCCCACGGGCGGAGCGGGCACCGTCGGCGACGTCGATGGCGACGGGTACGGCGACCTGGTCATGGTGTACTACCCGCACGCGTACGCCGGCGGCCCGCGCGCTTCGCTGCGCGTCGTCTACGGTTCGCCGCACGGCCCCGACACCTCCCGCGAGACGCCGGCCTTCGACGAGGACAGCCTCGGCGTCCCCGGCTCCGTACGGGACCGCGTGACGCCGGGCACGGAGGGCAACGCGCTGACCGCCGGCGACATGGACGGCGACGGCTACACGGACGTGGCGGCCGGCGTCCTCCCCGACACCCCCGGCAGGGACGCGCGCGAGGGCAAAGTGCTGATGCTGCACGGCAGTTGTACGGAACTCACCGGCTCCGGAGCGCGGGCCTACGCGCCGGGAGAGTACGGCCTGCCCGAATCGGCGGCGCCGGAAGGCCGGTTCGGCATCGCCGTGCAGGCCGCGGACACCGACGCCGACGGCAGCGACGACCTCGCCGTGGGCTCGCCGGCCGCCGGCTACCCCACGAACGGCGACGGCGAACTGTGGACTCTGCCCGGCGGCCGCCACGGCCCCCGCACTCGCGGCGCCCACGTCTACGCGCCCCGCGACCTCGGCGCCCATCCGCGCACCGCACTGGGCAGCCACCTCCTCCGCTAGGCGCTCCCACTGGGCAGGCGCTCCGCCGGGCAGGCGCCCGTACGGACACGGAGAAGCGGGCCGGGAACGCTCTCCCGGCCCGCTTCGACGCTACGGGGCCGCCGCACCAGACGGCCCAACTCCCCCTGTGCGGGGCCCGGTTCAGCCGAGCCGCGGCCGCCGCCCGGCGCGCTACGCCTCGTCGTCGCCCGGCTCCGTACCCTTCGAACCCTCCGAGCCCTCCGAACCGTCCGCGCCGTCCGTGCTGGACTCCACGTCGTCCTTCAGGTCGCTCTCCTCCAGCAGCCACTTGTCGAACTCGATCGACGCACGCACCCAGCTGACCACGCTGGAAACGAAGTGCTCCAGGGAGACGCCCGTACCGATCAGCATCTGTGCCTCGCCGATCAGGCGGACCGTGCCGTCGTCATGGGTGTGGGTGTAGACCTTCGGCCACAGCGTCCGCCGGTTCCAGTCGTCGACCGCGTCGAGCAGCCGCGGCTTGTCCCCGACGGCGTGCGGACGGTCGTAGAACGTACGGACCGAGAAGACCTGTTGCTCCTCCTCCCCGCGGAACATGAAGTAGGTGCGGAACTCCTCCCACGGCGCCGCGAGGTCCCCCTCCTCGTCGACGACGTACTTCAGCTCCATCTGGTCCAGCAGCTGCTTGACCAGCTCCTGGTCCGGGATGATGGGGCCGTTGGGACCGGAGTCCTCCGGGTCGGGCTGTTGGCCCCCGAAATTCGGGATCGAGGACGGGTCGATGGTCACCGTGGAATTCCCTTCATGTGGCTGGGCGCCATCCTCCCCCATGCCGGGCCGGTCCTGGCAAGCGGCGACCCACGGCGCGCAGCGCGGCGGTTCGCCACGGGCCCGTGCGGCGACCGAAGCCGCCGCACGGGCCCGACTCGGTCCGCCCGCTCCGCCTGGCCGGTCCGCTCAGTCCTGTTCCCCTCAGTCCTGTTCCGCTCCCGCGAGCGCCGCGTCCGTACCCGGTCCGCCGGGGCCCGACGAGGACGCCGCCTCCGGCTCGGCCGACCCCACGATCAGGCCGTCCCAGCCCTCGACGTGGTCGACGCGCACCGTGTCGCCGTCCCGCACCTCGCCGGCCAGCAGTGCGCGCGCCAACTGGTCGCCGATCGAGGTCTGGACGAGCCGGCGCAGCGGACGTGCGCCGTACGCCGGGTCGTTGCCCTCGCGGGCCAGCCACTCCAGCGCCTCCCGCGTCACCTCCAGCGTCAACCGCCGCTCCGACAGCCGCCGTTGCAGCGCGTCCACCTGCAACCGCGCGATGCTGCGCAGCTCTTCGGCGTCCAGCGCGGAGAACACCACGATGTCGTCCAGCCGGTTCAGGAACTCCGGCCGGAACGTGGCGCGCACCGTCTCCAGCACCCGCGCCCGCTTCTCCTCCTGCTTCTCCAGGGGATCCGTCAGGTGCTGGCTGCCGAGGTTGGAGGTGAGGATCAGCAGAGTGTTCCGGAAGTCGACCGTCCGGCCCTGCCCGTCGGTCAGCCGCCCGTCGTCCAGCACCTGCAACAGCACGTCGAAGACGTCCCGGTGCGCCTTCTCCACCTCGTCCAGCAGCACGACGCTGTACGGGCGCCGGCGCACCGCCTCCGTCAGCTGACCGCCCTCCTCGTACCCGACGTAGCCGGGAGGAGCGCCCACCAGGCGGGCCACCGAGTGCTTCTCGCCGTACTCGCTCATGTCGATACGGACCATCGCCCGCTCGTCGTCGAAGAGGAAGTCCGCGAGGGCCTTGGCCAGTTCGGTCTTGCCGACGCCGGTCGGGCCGAGGAACAGGAACGAGCCCGTGGGCCGGTCCGGGTCGGAGACGCCCGCACGCGTACGCCGCACCGCGTCCGACACCGCGTGCACCGCCTCGCGCTGGCCGATCAGCCGGCGGCCCAGCTCCTCCTCCATGCGCAGCAGCTTCTGCGTCTCGCCCTCCAGCAGCCGGCCCGCCGGAATGCCGGTCCACGAGGAGACGACGTCGGCGATGTCGTCCGGGCCGACCTCCTCCTTGACCATCGTCTGCCGGCCGGCGCCCGAGCCGTCCTGAGCGCCCTCGCCGCGGACCGCGGCCTCCTCGGCCGCCGACGCCTCCGCCAACTCCCGCTCCACGGCCGGGATCTCGCCGTACAGCAGCTGCGACGCCGTCTCGAAGTCGCCGTCGCGCTGGGCCCGTTCGGACTGGCCGCGCAGCTCGTCCAGCTTCTCCTTCAGCTCGCCGACGCGGTTGAGGCTCTTCTTCTCCTTGTCCCAGCGGGCGGTCAGGCCGCGCAACTCCTCCTCGCGGTCGGCCAGTTCGCGGCGCAGCCGCTCCAGCCGCTGTACGGAGCCGGGGTCCGTCTCGTTCGCCAGCGCCAGCTCCTCCATCTTCAACCGGTCGACGGAGCGCTGGAGTTCGTCGATCTCGACGGGCGAGGAGTCGATCTCCATACGCAGCCGGGACGCCGCCTCGTCCACCAGGTCGATCGCCTTGTCGGGCAGGAAGCGCGCCGTGATGTAGCGGTCCGAGAGCGCGGCCGCGGCCACCAGCGCGCCGTCCGCGATCTGCACCTTGTGGTGCGCCTCGTAGCGCCCCTTGAGGCCGCGCAGAATCGCGATCGAGTCCTCCACGGACGGCTCCGCGACCAGCACCTGCTGGAAGCGCCGCTCCAGGGCGGCGTCCTTCTCGATGCGCTCGCGGTACTCGTCCAGCGTCGTCGCGCCGACCATCCGCAGCTCGCCGCGGGCCAGCATCGGCTTGAGCATGTTGCTCGCGTCCATCGCCGACTCGCCGCCCGCGCCCGCGCCGACCACGGTGTGCAACTCGTCGATGAACGTGATGATCTGGCCGTCGCTCTCCTTGATCTCGGCCAGCACGGTCTTCAGCCGCTCCTCGAACTCGCCGCGGTACTTCGCGCCCGCCACCATCGCGCCGATGTCCAGCGCCACCAGCCGCTTGTCGCGCAGCGACTCGGGCACGTCGCCCTTCACCACCCGCTGCGCCAGCCCCTCGACGACGGCCGTCTTGCCGACGCCGGGCTCGCCGATGAGCACGGGGTTGTTCTTCGTACGCCGCGACAGCACCTGGACCACGCGGCGGATCTCCTGGTCCCGGCCGATGACCGGGTCGAGCTTGCCCTCGCGGGCCGCGGCCGTGAAGTCCGTACCGAACTTCTCCAGCGCCTTGTACGTGCCCTCCGGATCCGGGTTCGTCACCCGGCGCGAACCCCTCGACTCCTGGAAGGAGTTGAGCAGCCGGTCCGCCGACGCGCCCTGCCCCTCCAGGAGTTCACCGGCCGGGCCGCCCTTGGCGGCGATGGCGATCAGCAGGTGCTCGGTGGACACGTACGCATCGCCCAGCTCCTTCGCCCGCTGCCCGGCGTCCGCGAGAACGGAGGCCAGCGCGCGGTCGGGCTGCGGCCTGCCGACGGTGGAGCCCTGAATGCGGGGGAGGGCGGCGAGCAGCCGCTCGACGCCCGAGCGGAGCGCGGCCTGATCGGCGCCGGCCGCGGCGATCAGATCCTGCACGTTCTCGTTGTCCTCGCCTTCGAGCAGGGCGAGGAGCAGGTGTGCCGGGGTGATGTCGGGGTGGCCGTCGGTGAGGGCGCGGTTGCTCGCCGCACCGATCGCGTCCCGGCTCTTGTTGGTCAGCTCGGCGTCCACGGTCGTCGGTGCCTCCTGTCCCGTGCCTGCGGTCTCTCTTGTCTGCTAGCTACAGCATCCAGCAAGTTGAGTCTATTCCACTCAACCTGTTCCAACTCCCCGGCGCCCTGAATCGTTCCCGCCGAGCGGCAGAAAGCGGCGGCGCCGGCCTCCCGGCACCGCCGCATCCACCCGTCCCGTACGCCCACCCCGTACGCCCACCCCGTACGCAGCCCGCTCCGGCTACCGGCCCCGAGCGCCGACCTCACGGAACACCGACCGCGCCCGCTCCGGATACGGCCGCCCCAGCAGCTCGTCATCCGAACCGACCGACGTGACCGCCACCAGCGTCCCCGACTGCCGCGCCGGATCGTAGCCGCGCAGCCACGGACCGCCGCTCGCGCCCTGCGTCAGATCGCACGGACGCAGCGACAGCGCACCGACGTCGGCGGCCGCGATCTCGCCCCGCGCGTAGCGGTGCGCGTCGCCCGCGCAGTAGTCCAACCGCTCGCCGTCGTACGGCGGTTCGGCGGGATAGCCCAGCGTGGTCGTACGGCCGCCGCCGACCCGTCCGAAGTGCAGCCGGTTCGCGCCGTACGTCTGCTGGATCGTCCTGCCGTGCCGCTTCTCCATCCGCAGGAACGCCCAGTCGTGCGGAAGGATCGACTTCAGCCGCCGGTGCACGTTCCAGCCCGGAGCGGTCCGCCACGACGCCACCTTCCACCCCTTGCGCAGCACCGCCTCCGGGCCGCCCCGGTGCGCGTAGCCCGGCTGGAAGTACAACGCCCTCGGCGCGTGCGGCCGTTGAGGGTTCGTCAGGCAGTGCGCCGCGGTCGCGACCACGCTGCCGTTCGGCGCGTCCACGATGGCCGCGGTGCACGACTCGACCTGGCGGCCCGGGAGTTGGGCCACGAGCTTGCCGACCGTACGGACGCTGCGGTGCGGCCAGCGGTCGCCGGCGGAATCCGGCGGATCGGAGACCTGCGGAGCGGCGGCGCCCATGACGGCCACGGCAGCGGTACAGGTCGCGAGAGCGGCGAAAGCCGCACGTGTCGATGTCATCCCCCTACGCTCGGCCCTGCCCCCTTCTGCGACCAACTACGGGCACCTGTACGGGTTAATCCGGTGCGTTCCGGCCCGCGCCCGCCGCGCAGCCGCGTAGGAGGTCCGCACGGTACGTACCCGCCAACTCGCCGGTGCCGCCGGGAGCTTGGGAGCCTCGAAGGCCGGATTCGTGGGCCGAGGCGGAAGTCGAGCACCGGCAACCGGCAGCCGGCAGCCGGGAGTTGAGCGCCGGCGCCGGGCGACTGGGAGGACCCGGCGCGTGCGGCTCGCGCGTACGACCGACTCAGTCGCGGCGCTTCTTCGGGCGCCACACGACGAGCGCCCCGGGCTGGTGGACGTCCTGATACGGCACCAGGTCCCGCCGGTACGACGCGTGCACCTGCGCCTCGCGCTGCCGCATGGCCGCGGTCGCGCCGTCCACCGCCTGCTGAAGCTCCGCGATGCGCGCCTGCAGCGCCTGCACCTGGTTCTCCAACTCGATGATCCGCTTGATGCCGGCCAGGTTGATGCCTTCGTCCTGGCTCAACTCCTGCACCTGGCGGAGCAGTTCGATGTCGCGCGCCGAGTAGCGGCGACCGCGCCCCGCCGTACGGTCCGGTGACACCAGCCCCATCCGGTCGTACTGGCGCAGCGTCTGCGGGTGCAGACCGGAGAGCTGGGCGGCGACCGAGATGACGTACACCGGGGAGTCGTCGGTGAGTTCGTACGGGTTGCGTCGTCCGCCTCGGCCGTTCACGTCAGTCTCCCTTCGCGGCCTTGAACAGTGCCGCCCGTGGATCCTCGCCCGCCGTCGCGTCGCGGTAGGACTCCAGGGTGTCTCTCGCCTTGTCGCTCAGATCCTTCGGCACGGCTACGTCGATGGTGACCAACAGGTCGCCCCGCGTCCCGTCCTTACGGGTCGCGCCCTTGCCGCGCGCCCGCATGGTGCGGCCGCTCGGCGTGCCCGGCGGCAGCTTCAGCGTCACCGGAGGACCGTCCAGCGTCGGCACCTTGATCTCGCCGCCGAGCGCCGCCTCCGGGAAGGTGACCGGCACCGTCACCGTGAGGTTGTCGCCGCGGCGACCGAACACCGGGTGCTTGTCGACGTGGACCACCACATACAGATCGCCGTTGGGGCCGCCGCGCTCGCCCGGCGCGCCCTTGCCGCGCAGCCGGATGCGCTGCCCGTCGCTCACGCCGGCCGGAATGCGCACCTGCATCGTGCGCGAACTCGTCGCCCGGCCCGAGCCCTTGCACGTCTCGCACGGGTCCTGCGCGATCAGGCCGCGGCCCTTGCAGTCCACGCACGGGTCGGTGAGCGAGAAGCCGCCGCCACCGCCGCGCGAGACCTGGCCGGTGCCGACGCACGTGGGGCACACCCGCGGCGTGCCGCTCTTGTCGCCCGTACCCGCGCACGCCTTGCACGCCGCCGAGGACGACATCCGCAGCGGCACCGTCGCACCCGCCGCGGCCTCGCTGAAGCTCAACGTCACCTCGGACTCGACGTCCTGACCGCGCCGCGGCTGCGTACGGGCGCCGGCGCCGCCGCGGTTGAACAGCCCGCCGAACACGTCGCCGAGACCGCCGCCGAAGCCGCCCGCACCACCGGGCCCGGTGGTGGTCGCCGTGCCGCCCCCGAAGAGGTCGCTCAGGTCGAAGTTGAACGTGCCCGCGCCGCCCGCGCCGCCGGGACCGCCCCGCAGCCCCCCGGCGCCGAACAGCGAGCGTGCCTCGTCGTACTCCTTGCGGCGCTTGGGGTCGCCGAGCACGTCGTACGCCTCGGACGCGTCCTTGAAGCGCTCCTCGGCCTTGGCGTCGCCCTTGTTGGCGTCGGGGTGGTTCTCGCGCGCGAGCTTGCGGTACGCCTTCTTGATCTCCGCCTCGGTGGCGTCCTTCGGGACGCCGAGGACCTTGTAGTAGTCCTTCTCGATGAAGTCCTTGGTGCTCATCCCCGACGACCCTCCTTCCGCTCACCGCCGTGTGCCCGTACGCCGGCTATGCCGGGCCGCCCGGACCGGACCGTCCGGGCGGCCCGTGCAGCACGCACGGTGCGCTCAGCCCTGATCCGGGCCACCGCTCTCCTCTTCCTCAGCCGGCTCCTGAGCCGACGCCGCCTCATCGCCCCCGGACGCGCCCTGCGCACCCGGCTGCGGCTCGGCGACACCGACCCGAGCCGGGCGGATCGTACGCTCGCCGATTCGGTACCCGGGCTGAAGGATCTGCACGCACGTCGTCTCCGTGACGTCCGGCGAGTAGGAGTGCATCAGCGCCTCGTGGACCGTCGGGTCGAAAGGCTCGCCCTCCTTGCCGAACTGCATCAGCCCCATCTTGGCCGCGACCATCTCCAGCGACTCGGCGACCGACTTGAAGCCGCCCACCAACTCGCCGTGGTCCCGGGCGCGGCCGATGTCGTCGAGCACCGGCAGCAGCTCCGTCAGCAGGTTCGCCACCGCGATCTCCTTGATGGAGGCCCGGTCGCGCTCCACGCGTCTGCGGTAGTTCTGGAACTCCGCCTGGAGCCGCTGTACGTCCTGGGTGCGCTCGTGGAGAGCACTGCGCGCCTGGTCCAACTGGGCCAGCAGCGAGGCCTCTTGAGTGCCCGCGCTCTCCTGGTCGCTGTCTGCCACGTCCCCCGCAGGACCGGCCGGAGCCCCCGCCTCGTCGGCGGGGGCGGTGCCGGCGGCCTGCGCCGCAGCGTCTTCGGACTGTGCGGCGTCGGGCTCCGCGTCGGCGGGGACGTCGGGCTTCTGCTCGAAGCCCGGGGTCTCCTCCGTCACGCTGCACCATCCTTCGGCTTCTGCTGCTCGTCGTCCACGATCTCGGCGTCCACCACGTCGTCCTCGCCGTCGGCCTTCGCCTCACCGGCGCCCGCGGTGGCCGACTGGCCGTCCGAACCGGCGGCCTCCTGCGCGGCCTGCGCGTCCGCGTACATGGCCTGGCCCAGCTTCTGGCTGGTGGCCGCGACCTTCTCGGTGGCCTCGCGGATCGCTGCGGTGTCGTCGCCCTTCAGCTTCTCCTTGAGGTCCTCGACCGCGGACTCGACCTCGGACTTGGTGTCGGCCTGGACCTTGTCCTCGTTGTCCTTGAGGAACTTCTCGGTCGTGTACACGAGTTGCTCGGCCTGGTTGCGGGTCTCGGCGGACTCGCGGCGCTTGGCGTCCTCGTCGGCGTACTGCTCGGCCTCGCGCATCATGCGCTCGATGTCTTCCTTCGGCAGGCTGGACCCGCCGGTGACCTGCATCTTCTGCTCCTTGCCCGTGCCGAGGTCCTTCGCCGACACGTGCATGATGCCGTTCGCGTCGATGTCGAAGGTGACCTCGATCTGCGGCACGTTGCGCGGAGCGGGCGGCAGACCGGTCAGCTCGAACATGCCGAGCTTCTTGTTGTACGCCGCGATCTCGCGCTCGCCCTGGAAGACCTGGATCTGCACCGACGGCTGGTTGTCCTCGGCCGTGGTGAAGGTCTCCGAACGCTTCGTCGGAATCGTGGTGTTGCGCTCGATGAGCTTGGTCATGATGCCGCCCTTGGTCTCGATGCCGAGGGACAGCGGCGTGACGTCGAGCAGCAGGACGTCCTTGACCTCGCCCTTGAGCACGCCGGCCTGGAGGCTGGCGCCGATGGCGACGACCTCGTCCGGGTTGACGCCCTTGTTGGCCTCCTTGCCGCCGGTCAGATCCTTGACCAGGTCGGCCACCGCGGGCATCCGGGTCGAGCCGCCGACCAGCACCACGTGGTCGATCTCGGACAGCTGGATGCCGGCGTCCTTGATGACGTTGTGGAACGGCGTCTTGCAGCGCTGGAGCAGGTCCTCGGTCAGCTGCTGGAACTGGGCCCGGGTCAGCTTCTCGTCCAGGTGCAGCGGACCCTCGGCGGAGGCCGTGATGTACGGCAGGTTGATCGTCGTCTCGCTGGACGAGGACAGCTCGATCTTCGCCTTCTCCGCGGCCTCCCGGAGGCGCTGGAGCGCCATCTTGTCCTTGGAGAGGTCCACGCCGTGCCCGGACTGGAACTGCTTGACCAGGTGGTCGACGATGCGCTGGTCCCAGTCGTCACCGCCGAGGTGGTTGTCGCCGTTGGTGGCCTTCACCTCGACGACACCGTCGCCGATCTCCAGCAGCGAGACGTCGAACGTACCGCCGCCGAGGTCGAAGACCAGGATCGTCTGGTCTTCCTTCTCCAGGCCGTAGGCGAGCGCCGCGGCAGTCGGCTCGTTGACGATGCGCAGCACGTTGAGGCCCGCGATCTCGCCGGCCTCCTTCGTGGACTGGCGCTCCGCGTCGTTGAAGTACGCCGGGACGGTCACGACCGCGTCGGTGACCTTCTCGCCCAGGTACGCCTCGGCGTCCCGCTTCAGCTTCTGCAGGATGAAGGCGCTGATCTGCTGCGGGTTGAAGTCCTTGCCGTCCAGGTCGATCTTCCAGTCGGTGCCCATGTGGCGCTTGACCGACCGGATGGTCCGCTCGACGTTGGTCACGGCCTGGCGCTTGGCGACTTCGCCGACCAGAACCTCGCCGTTCTTGGCGAAGGCGACGACGGACGGCGTGGTCCTGGCGCCCTCGGCGTTGGTGATGACGGTGGGCTCACCGCCTTCGAGAACACTGACGACGGAGTTCGTCGTGCCCAGGTCGATGCCGACCGCACGTGCCATTTCGGTTTCCTCCAGCTGATGTCTTGAGTGAAGCTGGCTCAAGGGTGCCTCATCGGAGCCGAGCCGTCAAAGCGCTTGAGTGGAGTGGACTCAAGTCTTATGCAGAGTTTCTGCGCAGACCAGCGTACGCCCAGGTCAGATCAGGTGCGGGAGTCGGTGCCCGGGCTCGCCTCGGCTCGGCGCCCGCGCTTCGGGTCCGGCCCGCGCTCCCGCCCGCGGTCCGGTCCGGGTCCCGTCCGGCGCCCCGGGCCCGTACGCTCCGTGGCGACACAGATCACCGCGCACCCGGGTACAGCGCGCTCCGGAAAGTGGGTAGTCTCGTACGGACCGGATAAGTTACCGCTTAGTAAGCCGCTCGGTGGTCAACTGCCCCCGCAGGCACGTCAGTTCACAAGCGAGCAGCGCCCGTGCTCGCCCCGCAGGTCCGAGGAGCCTCCATGCAACTCGCCGCGATCGTCGTCTCGTTGGTGCTGGCCGCGGTCGGCATCGCACTGTTCGTACGAGCCATCGCGCAGATCTACCGCTTCGTGCGGCTGGGCCAGCCCGTTCCCGCCGGCTCCCGCACCGACGAGCCGGGGCAGCGGACGCTCACGGTGGCCCGGGAGTTCTTCGGCCACACCCGGATGAACCGCTGGGGGATCATCGGCGTCGCCCACTGGTTCGTCGCGGTCGGCTTCTTCACGCTCGTGCTGACGCTGGTGCACGCCTTCGGGCAGCTCTTCACCGCGGACTGGCAGCTGCCCGTCATCGGATCCTGGGTGCCGTACGAGGTGTTCACCGAGTTCATCGGCCTGATGACCACCCTGGGCATCCTCACGCTGATCGTGATCAGGCTGCTGAGCCTCCCCTCGCGGGCCGGGCGCAAGTCCCGCTTCGCGGGCTCGAAGGCGGGCCAGGCGTACTTCGTCGAGTACGTCATCCTCATCATCGGCGTCGCGATCCTGGTGCTGCGCGGGCTGGAGGGCGCGCTGCACGGCGTCGGCGGGTACGAGGCCGCCTACTTCGTCTCGTATCCGCTGGTCGCCGCCTTCAAGGGGCTGAGCGTCGGCGCGGTGCAGAACCTCGTGTACGTCGTCGCCGCCATCAAGATCGGCACCTCGTTCGTGTGGATGATCGTCGTCGGGCTCAACACCAACATGGGCGTCGCCTGGCACCGCTTCCTCGCCTTCCCCAACATCTGGTTCAAGCGGAACGCCCAAGGGGGCACCGCGCTGGGCGAGTTGAAGCCGATGACCTCGGGCGGCAAGGAGATCGACTTCGAGACCGCACTGGACGACGAGAACGAAGAAGAGGTCCGCTTCGGCGCTTCCCAGGTTGAGGACTTCTCCTGGAAGGGCATCCTCGACTTCTCCACGTGTACGGAGTGCGGCCGCTGCCAGTCGCAGTGCCCCGCCTGGAACACCGGGAAGCCGCTCTCGCCCAAGCTGCTGATCATGTCCCTGCGCGACCACGCGCACGCCAAGGCCCCTTACCTGCTCGCCGGCGGCGGCAAGACCATGGAGGGCGAAGAGAAGGCGTCCGAGGGGCAGTTGGCGGACGTACCGAAGGCGGCGCTGGAGGAGGCCGAGCGGCCGCTGGTCGGTACGGCCGAGGAGAACGGCGTCATCGACCCGGACGTGCTGTGGTCGTGCACCACGTGCGGCGCGTGCGTCGAGCAGTGCCCGGTGGACATCGAGCACGTCGACCACATCGTCGACATGCGCCGCTACCAGGTGATGATCGAGAGCGCCTTCCCGAGCGAGGCCGGGACGATGCTCAAGAACCTGGAGAAGAAGGGCAATCCGTGGGGCCTCGCGAAGAAGCAGCGGCTGGCGTGGACGAAGGAGCTGGAGAAGGAGACCGGCATCGAGGTGCCGGTGGTCGGCAAGACCGTCGAGGACCTGACCGAGGTCGACTACCTCTACTGGGTCGGCTGCGCGGGCGCGTTGGAGGACCGGGCGAAGAAGACCACGAAGGCGTTCGCGGAGCTGCTGCACATCGCCGGCGTCAACTTCGCGATCATGGGTGGCGACGAGAAGTGCACCGGCGACTCGGCCCGTCGGCTCGGCAACGAGTTCCTGTTCCAGCAGCTCGGCGAGGAGAACGTCGGCACGCTGAACGCCGCCTTCGGTGAGGACGCGGACGAAGGCGTCACGGTCGAGAAGGCGAAGAAGCGGATCGTGGCCACCTGCCCGCACTGCTTCAACACCCTGTCCAAGGAGTATCCGCAGCTGGGCGGCCACTACGAGGTCATCCACCACACGCAGCTGCTGCAACACCTCGTCGACGAGGGCAGGTTGGTGCCGGTCACCCCGGTCGAGGGGCTGATCACGTACCACGACCCCTGCTACCTCGGCCGGCACAACAAGGTCTACACGCCGCCCCGCGAGATCATCGGCAGGGTGCCGGGCCTGCGGAACGAGGAGATGCACCGGCACAAGGAGCGCGGCTTCTGCTGCGGTGCGGGCGGCGCCCGTATGTGGATGGAGGAGCGGATCGGCAAGCGCATCAACAACGAGCGCGTGGACGAGGCGCTCTCCCTCGACCCGGACATCGTCTCCACGGCCTGCCCGTTCTGCCTCGTGATGCTGACCGACTCGGTCAACGGCAAGCAGAACGAGGGGGCGGCCAAGGAGGATCTGCGGGTCGTCGACGTGGCGCAGCTGCTGCTGGACTCCGTCCGTACGCCGGAGGAGCCGGAGGAGCCGGAGGAATCCGGGGAAGCGGAGGACACGGAGGAATCCGGGGAAGCGGAGAAGCCGGAGGGATCCGAGGTATCGGAGAAGCCCGAGGGGTCCGGGCAGGCGGCGAAGGCGGAGGACGCCGCCGAGGTCGACGAGCCCGCGGAGAAGGCCGGTTCGGCGGAGGACGGTGAGGACGCCGGCGGGAAGACCGACGAGGACGCGACCTCCGGCGACGAGACCGCAGAGGAAAAAGCCGCAGAGGAAGAAGCCGCAGAGGACAAAGCCGCCGAGGACAAGGCCGCCGAGGAGAAGGCCGCCCACGCCGAGGCCACCGACGACGAGGCGGGCGAGACGGGCGGAGCGGACGAAGCGAACGAAGCGGACGAGGCGGACGAGGCGGACGAGGCGGAGCCGACCAAACCCGCGCAGTAGCCCGCACGTTGAGCACCGGCGGTTGCGTACGGTGCCGGGCCGGGACGAACGGAGCTTGTCGTATGACGCGGCAAGCTCCGTTCGTATTCGGTCAGTTATTGCCCCACACAGGACAATCACCTTCGGGGGATACCCACGAGGGACCGCGCCGCCTAGCCTCCTGACCAGCGGCCGCCATATCGACGGCGACGTGGTGCGTACGCGCGAGGAGGCGACCGAGGTGCTGCACGGTGGCGAGGCGGTGTGCGACGCCCGCACCATTCCCGTTCAGGGCATCCGGCCCGGCGACCACGCTTTCGTGGCGTACGGCGGCGCCGGGGCGCCCGTGCAGTGGGACGTGCTCGGCGCGTTCGTACGCCAAGGGCTCATCGCGGGCGAGAAGGTGCTGGTCCTGCTGGCCCCCGAGCCGTACGGCGACGACCTCATAGACCGGCTGCACGCCCGCACCCCCGCGGTCGAACGGGCCTGGCAGCGCGGCCAGTTGCAGCTGACCAGCATGCGCAGGCTGATCCGTCCCGCCCGCACGTTCTCCGTCGAGCGGCAGTGGCGGCGGCTGGCGGAGGAGACCCGGGACGCGGTGCGCGAGGGCTACGCCGCGGTGCGCGCGTACATCGACATGGCGTGGATGGCCGAGTTCGACGCCGACCTCGACACGGTGCTGTGGCGCGAGCGCCGGTCCGGGCACCTCTTCGACGAGCGGTGCTACAGCGAGGTGTGCGCCTACGACGAGCGCTCCTTCCCCGCCGACGTGCTGGACGCCGTCGCCGAGCTGCACCCGCGCACCCTGCTCTCCTCCGTCGGCGCCCTGCACGCCGTGCACGGGGACGCGCCCGCCCGGGCACCGTCCGCGCCGAGCGCCGCGCCCGTGCCCTGGGTGCGGATGATCGGCGAGGCCGACGTGCGTACGTTCCGGGAGTTCGCGCAGGCGCTGCGCGCCGTCCTGTTCCGCGGCGTCACGCGCGCTTCCGTAGGCGTCACCGTCGACCTCACGGCGCTGCACTTCCTCAGCGCCGGCTGTGCGGCCTGGCTGTTACGCCTGTGCGCCGAGAGCATCGACCCGCACGCGGTGGGCGGCCGCACCGCCGCGGCCCACGACGCGTACGGCGTGCACGCCGGCGCTCTCCGCGGCGTCACTCTCTGCTGCACGCGGCACCAGGCGCGGCTGCTGCGCAGACTCGGCGCCTCCGGCGTCCGCTCCCTGACGCTCACCGTCCCAGAGGGGTGCGGATGCTGACCAACGAGCGGCTGTGCAGGCTGCACTTCAGATCCCGCGATCTGCCGCGGGTGCGCATCGAGGTCGAGGAGTGCGCGGCGTGGGCGGGGCTGGCGGAGCCGCGCAGAGGCGAGTTCGTGGTCGCCGTGGACGCGGTCGTCACGAACGCGGTCGAGCACGCGGGCGGCTCCGGACGGCTGCTGCTGCGCCAGCTCGGCGCCGAGCTGGAGTGCCAGGTCGAGGACTACGGACCGGGCTTCTCGGAGGACGTGATCCCGGAGCTGGCGCCGGGCGTCGCGGGCGCGCCCGCCGGGCGCGGGCTGTGGCTGGCCCGGCTGATCACCGACCGGCTCACGGTCGCCCCCCGCTGCGAGGGTTCCGGCCCGGGCACGGTGGTCACCCTCGCGATGCGACTGCCTACGGGCTGAGCGCCGGACTGAGCGGCGGGCTGGGCGGCGGGGCTGGGCGGAGAGCCGGGTCAACTCCCGCTCCGCGCCCGGCCGATCACCCCGAGTCGCCCGAACTCCCCGTACGCCCGGGGGAGTTGACGCGATCCCCGACGCCGCCCCGACACAGACCCCCTACGGGTTGTACCGGAAAGGACACAATGCGCCTGCGTGCAGCCGCACGCCCCTCGGGCGCTGCCACGGACGAGGTACGTCCGAGGACGTGGCTGGTTCCAGGATGGGACGCGGCCGGGCCTCCCGGTCCACGCAGCAGCAAGGGCAGCAGGGCCCGTACGGACAGGCGGGCCGGCAAGGGCAGTACGGACAGGGCGGTGCGCCGGGACGTCCGCCCCAACAGCCTTACGCCGCACCGGGATCCGGCGGTGCCCCGGGCGGCCTGCACCAGGCGCCGACCTTCCCGGGCGGCGGCCCGCAGCAGTGGCCGCAGCCTCCGGGCGACCCGCGCGGCGCCCCCCGCCCCGGCGAACCCGAGTACTTCGGCGACCCGCGCGGCGGCCCCGGCGCCCACGACCCCTACGCCAACTCCCCCGGCGGCACCCGCCAGTTCACCGTCCCCGACCCTTACGGCCCGTACGAGGACGGCTACGGCGGCCCGTACGAGGACGATCCCTACGGACAGGGCAGCACCTACACCGGCGGCGGCGCGCCCCTCCCGCCCTCCGGTCCGCGGCTGCCCTGGAAGCAGCTGCTGAGCGGCATCGTGCTGCGCCCCAACGCCACGTTCTGGCAGATGCGGGACTACGCGGTGTGGGGCACCGCGATCACCGTCACGTTCCTGTACGGGCTGCTCGCGATCTTCGGTCTGGACGAGGCCCGTTCGGAGGTTCTGGACGCCACGCTGAGCAGCGCCATCCCGTACGCGCTCACCACCGCCGTGGCGGTCGTGCTCGCCGGGCTCATCCTCGGAGCCGTGACGCACACGCTGGCACGGCAGTTGGGCGGCGACGGCGCGTGGCAGCCGACGGTCGGGCTGTCCATGCTGATCATGTCGCTGACGGACACGCCGCGGCTGGTGGCCGCGCTCTTCCTCGGCGGCACGGCGACGCCGGTGCAGGTGCTGGGCTGGGTGACGTGGGTCGCCGCGGGCGCGCTGTTCACGTCGATGGTCAGCCGCTCGCACGACCTGCCGTGGCCGCGGGCGCTGGGCGCCTCCGCGATCCAACTCGTGGCGCTGCTGGGCCTGATCAAGCTCGGCACGCTGTAGCCGGCCGAGGCGAGCCGGCGAGCCGG